>Ga0206130_10000654_pt1 | contig 55997 bp, 40 predicted proteins | sample Helgoland_Spring_9_FD_148637 | JGI IMG/M metagenome (GOLD analysis project Ga0206130, IMG submission 148637) | Pelagic subsurface seawater microbial communities from Kabeltonne, Helgoland, North Sea - Helgoland_Spring_Bloom_20160512_1 | ecosystem: Environmental > Aquatic > Marine > Epipelagic ... | reverse complement strand
GAAGGCGGAGCGGGGCGGGCTTGGACCAAAAGGGCGGGAGCCCAAAAGGGCCATGCCAGGCACGCGAAGCCCCGGCGTAAATCCGCATCTCAGGATTGTTAGTTCAGACCCTGGTTATCGCGAGGGCGTCCTTCACACACTTTGTCATCGCGAGGGCTGGAAGCCCGTGGCGATCCACTGTGACCCTGGAAGCGAACCTACAACCCCGTTCGCTCATCCTCAAGACACGATGGATTGCCGCGTCGTCCATTCTGTCCTCCTCGCAATGACAAAAGTGGGTGTGCCGTCATTGAACTGCATCCTGCATTCCCTCCCACCTTGTGATCGCGAGGGCTGAAAGCCCCTGACGACCGACTGGGGTACAGGAAGCACACCGTGGTCTTTCCACGCTTTTCTCAAAGCATGATTGAGAGGTCGCTTTATTTACCTCTCTTGGATAAGTTTTCACTTCTTGTGGTAATCAAAAGATAATGCTTGTACATTTATATTTTCTTACCCTCATGATCCTCTTTCATTTTGCCTATAAAATTTCAAAAATCTTAGGGATCTTTTGTGTTTTCCTTTTAGTTTGCGATGCTGCTCCTCCTTTTGATGGCACTATTTTTTTGGCCCCTGATATTATCACCTCCGAGGATAGCACAACTTATAAGTCCCTGTCCTACACTGGCACTGGCATGCGTACCATGTATGACCGTCGTTCGGGGTGGGTGGATTTGGAACCTTTCCTTTTTGATGCATCTTTTTCAGATTCGCCCAGCATCGAAATTCAGGTGAACCCAGAGTTTGGCACGGGGGCAGAGGCAAAGCTGGAGGCTGAGCGTTTTGCTCCGGTCATAGGTCGCTTGCCCAAATGCTTACGGTTGGATGTGGAAACCGTATGGATCCATAAGGGAGACAATCCGTTTGGAGGAGGTAATAATAACCTGCTTATACATACCGGACAGGCGGATGATTATCTGTCTTCGGGAATCCTTGAGGAAACTCTGGTGCATGAAGCAGCCCATACATCTTTGGATGCTTCCCACGCCTATGCAGTTGAGTGGGTCGCCGCCCAGGAGAAAGATGGAGAGTTTATATCCACCTATGCCCGGGATAATCCATACCGCGAGGATATTGCGGAGAGCTTTCTTCTCTATTTCGCCTTACGGTACCGGGCAGATCGAGTTTCCAAAAATTTAAAAGAGGTGGTGAATCAAACCATACCCAACCGGCTGGCCTATTTTGATAAACAGGAATTTGAATATTTTGAGAAGGTCTCAGGTTTGTGGAGTGTTGCTAAGGATCTCGGGCAGGGCTGGAAAAACCTGAATGGATGGGGCTGCTTTTATTCACTGGACAACGGCTGGGTTTATCATCTGGGTATGGGGTGGGTATACCCTGCGGGTAAAAGCCCAGATTCCTTTTGGCTTTTTATCCCTGCCTTGCAAAAATGGCTATGGAGCACGACTAGTCAGTTTCCATACCTGTATAACCCTGACCAAAATTTGTGGCTTTATTTCCATAAGCAATCAGAGGAAGTGGTTTATTTTCACTATACCGATGGTGCCTGGAATCGCCCATAATTTCCTTCGGAAAAAAATCTTTTAGTTGAAAAGAGATAGGCTTGCCTGGTATTTGATAATCAATTATCATTAGCAAGATGTTTAAATCTGCACATTCAAACCTTTTGATAACGATAGTGACTACATGGATCACTGGATCTTTTCTCTATGGAAATACCCAAGACCTGAAACCGATGGAAGTTTCGGCCCTCCGCTTAGATACTTCTCCCCAGAATTTACCTGCCCGGATCCAAGTAATTGATCAGGCAAAGATTGAACAGTCCGGTGCCACAAATATTGTCGGCTTGTTGCGTAAGGAAGCAAACCTGCAGGTTCGATCCTATTCAGCGAATTCAGCAAGAGCTTCTATTTCCATGGGGGGATTTGGAGAGAATGGTGGGCTTCGAACTTTGGTCCTTCTTGACGGGCATCGATTAAATGCAATCGATATGTCTGCAATCGATTGGTATTCCATACCCCTTTCACTTGTTGATTCGATTGAAGTAATTCGAGGGGCACAGTCTGGTACTTATGGAAACCATGCGGTTGGAGGGGTGATTAAGATCAATACCAAATTTCCCAAGCTTGAGCCTGCAGGTTCTTTGGAGGCTAGTGCCGGAAGTTTTGATTCTCATAATGTCAGAGGTGCCTATTCCCAAAGGATTGGAGAAATTGGATTAACCATATTTGGGGAGCGGGCTGAATCAGATGGCTACAGAGTGAACGGGGATCACCAAATCGATGCGGGTGGCTTGAGACTGGACTGGGGAGGCGAGACTGATTTTCGGGGTTATTTATCCTGGAGTTTATCAAACAGCGAGTTTGGTTTACCGGGATCATTAAATGCGTCTCAGTTGCTCATTGACCGTAGACAAGCTGGTGATCCCAATAATATGGTTGAAGAAAGATCTTCTTATGGGCGTGCAGGATGGAGTTACGAAATCAACGATAACTTAAGATTAGAGAATAGATTTGGCTATCAGGATCGTAAAGTTACAGAAAATACTCCGGACTGGGGGTGGTCCCCATTTACGACTAAAGAATACAAATCTTCTGCATTCAGTCCATCCCTGCACTATAGTTCTAACGATACCGGCTGGATGTTTGGCTTTGACCTTACTGAAGATGAAAGGAAGAGTTCTGATAACTCAGAATTTAAAAAGACGACTTCAGCCATCTTAGCATCCACCTTAATATCAATCACAAACCAATTGAATCTAAATGGGAACTTTCGGTTAGAAAGGGCAAAGTTTTCCGGAGATTTTGATCAAGCTCAAAACGAGTGGGCGGCTGGCATTGGCTTAATTCGCGATTTCGGAAATAAAGATAGAGCCTATGCTACAATACGCCGCTTTTATCGTTACCCAGTTACGGATGAATACTATAGTGTTTGGACTGGCTTCGAACCAGATTTGACACCGGAAAACGGGTATGAAGTTGAATTTGGAGTAGACTGGAACATAGGTAAATTTCTCTCAAGTGGCAGAGTCTTTTGGCAAAGGATGGAAGGTGAAATTATGTACGACAACCTTCGCAATAGGAATTTACCTAAAAATCGTCGGGTTGGTCTTGATCTTTCTTTGGATTGGCAGATGACCAAATCGATTCTTTCGGGCCTTAGCTATGAATATGTCAGAGCCACTTTCGAAGATGGGACTTATTCAGGATTAAACTACTCCGGTTCGAGAGTCCCTCTGGTTCCCGAAGGCTTGCTTAGGTTGTTTACAGAAATACGCCCCATTGATTCATTTTTTCTAAGTGTAGGTGCATCGTATGTGGGCGAGAGCTTTTACGGTAGTGATTTTCTAAATACGAGAAGTAAGATGGAAGATTATTGGCTGTATGATCTCAGTATGAATTACGAATTCTCAGAAACTGCGAGTCTTTTTGGAGGAATTGATAACTTATTGGATGAAGAGTATCTGTCTGCCTCTTTCGCACCCAGTACCGGATATCCGGGGGAAGGTAGGAATTTTAGAGCTGGCTTACGTTTTTCCTTCTAAGCGAATCAGTCACCCACACCCAGGGCAAGTTCCGTAGAGCATAACCTCAAAGCCTTGAACTTTAAATCCTTTTGGGACTTTCGCGGGTGGCTCATCTTCCGTGGTGTCCTCCAAGGCGAATAGTTTATCGCAGGTACGACAGGCAAAGTGTATCTTGTCCTGTCCATCGGCCCATTCGTAGCGGGGTGGCTGCCCGGGGTAATCCACGCCCACCACCTGATGATTTTCACTTAGGGCTTTCAGGTGCCGGTAGGTGGTGGCGATACCCAAACGGGGAATGTCCTGCGTGGCAAGTTGATGAATCTCAAGAGGGGTCAAGGGACGACCGGCAGAACGGATCGCTTTGGCAATGACTTCTCCCTGGCGGGTGCTTCTTTTCACTCCTGTTTGGGCGGAATCTCAGGAAATTTGCCAGCCTTGAGGCACTCCTGGGTCCGTTTTTTTAAGCCTTTTACCTCGGCTTTGATTTCGGCGTAAGTGTTTTTCTCCATGCGGTCGATAAAGAGAATACCATGAAGATGGTCGACCTCGTGCTGAATACAACGGGCAAGAAGCCCATCACATTCTAATTCATGTGCATTGCCTTCCAAGTCCTGGTACTTGACAGAGATGCGGTCAGGCCGGGCGACTTCGCCCCGAATTTCAGGAAAAGAGAGACAGCCTTCCTCACAATAATATTCATCGGAAGGAATGGGGGAAACCACGGGGTTGGCCAACGCAAGGGGCATTACCAAAGAGGGTGCCAATGGTTTACTGTTCAGAATGCAAGCCATCGGGTATTCGGGGTGTTCGGGCACATCCACCACACAAAACTGCAGAGCTTTTCCAATTTGGTGGGCGGCAAGCCCGATGCCTTCCGCTTGATCCATGGCATCAAGCATATCATTGGCGAGTTGGGTAAGCCCGGAGTCAAAGGAGGTAACTTTTTTACCTTTTTCAAGCAGGATGGATTCTCCAAATTGGGTAATACGTAGAGTCATGAGTAATAGTTGCTCAATTTTGAACTTTTCGAGGATAAGGAATGTGTTATGCTGATGGAATTGGTGAGTAAGTTAATAAATTGCATTTGCAAACAAGTAGCGTCTGTAAGATAAAAGGGAAAATTTTCAAAATTGGAAACATATAACAAAAAGAAGTTGGGAAACATTTTCTTTCTCCCGGTTGCCGTGGTCTGCGGTATTTTAGGTTTTGGGTCTCCTGTGTTCTTTGCAACTGTCTCTGAAAGTTCGTTGCTTGACGTGGGGGAGGGCACCAAATCGATGGAGGAGGAAGTGGTCCGCCAATTACGCCAAAATAACTTAGGCCCTGCGGAAATGTTACTCCCTTTGACTAAGGTCGACCGAAGGAAAGAATTTGCCAAGGTCATTGAGAATAAAAAGGTGGACCATCCTGAGCTCTCGATTTCCGGGGGCGGAAGTATCTTCGATATGCTTACATTTAATGAATACTTTGGCGGGTTGGATAAGTATAACCTGGCCCGTGGGCGGTTTGAAGCTTTCTTTGTCTACAACCGCGCGACTACTAGGGGAGATCTTTGGGATCGGCTCGGTGAAAATAGTTCCAATGATAATGTGCTGGCGGTTTTGAATGCTATTCCTACAGAGGGTAGGCCCGGCAATTTTTGGGCTCGCTTACTTGCCGAACCTTTGGTCTCCGCGTTTCCCGGTGTAAAGGTGGCCAAGTTGGTTGACTTTCCTTTCTTCCCCAACCGTCACATTGTGCTTTCTGTTGGCTTACGCACTGCCAATGATTTGGATGGTAACCTGAGTGAAGCTGAAATTCGGGATCTTTGTTTAGCGGAAGCAAGAAAAGGAATTCGCGAATACAAAGGGAATGCTGAATGGTTTGAAGTCCAACGTGTCGTCGATGACTCCAGAGTTGTTAAAATAGACGGGAATCAAACTTTCCCAAGTTTAGACCTTATAAGTTTTTCTGAGCGAACCGGGATGCTTAAGGTTGGAACAACGGATGATGGTGGATATGCGGTTATCGTCGGAGGAATTGTGAACCCGGAAGGCGAGCTTGAAAATCATGGCCGTTGGCTTCCTTATCCTATTTTGATTCCGATGATGGTGGGCACTGCCATGTCATTGGAGAAAGAATATTATACTTCTGATACGGCCTTTGAAATTGGGCGTTTGTCCCAGAAAATGTTGCAGGGGGATTTTGAGTCCAAAGAAAGAATTCGTTCTTTTTTCTGGGCCGCTCATCAACTTGCCAGAAAAATGAACCTCATCCAAATGGCAGAACTTACACAGAGCTGTCCAAATTTGCAGAGCATTTTCGACCTGTCTGCTTTGATTCGAATGAGGAATCGTCCACTCTCTGAGTCGATCGGTAAGATCAAGGCAGCCGACCGTGAACTTGGCTTTCTCCCCATGAATGAGAGAGAGGTTGCCCGTGCAAACCTACGCAGGTTAATTGAGGAAAAACGGGTTGTTGAAAAAGATTTCGAAAGAGAACTTCAAGTTATATATGCTGCTACATTACTCTCATCTAATCCATCGGGGGTTTATCAGTTTGTTAAAAATTATCCTGTCTTTAAGAAGGATGGTGACTTGGAAGCAGCCGTTTCTGCCTTACGGGACTTGAAGATAGCGATGAGCCATGGCAAGGGTGCCTTGGACCATTTACTTGAACAAGGGAAGCCCATTCACGAAGATGGTCCATTTCTTTCTTCCATATCTACAGTCTTTCCTCTCATTGGAGGAGGATTGTTGACTTATTTATCGCACAGTCAGGTAGATCTTGCCCTCCTACTTAAGATGTCACTCATATGTGGTTCTTTTTTTCTATTTATCCTATTTATTGGCGGCATCCTGCCCAATCCTAGCTACAAAAGAAGTCGGGGGAATTTATTTCTTCGATGGGTTATGCAAGTTTCTGGAGCTTCCCTCCTGTTGTTGCTATCGATCCTGGCCCTAGAGCCATCTCTTTTGCAAAGCCCACGGGGACAGGTGTCAGTAGCCGGGTTTGATTTTGCGCTTGCGAATCTGCTCGCCTATGCCAATGAGGAATCTATGGCGGATCAAAACCTAACCGAAGTAACGGCCATTATTGCAGGAGCATTCCTCCTCGTACAAGTGGTCATTTTTATGATATGTCTCTCCCGGGTTTCAGAAGTGAAACAGGAAGAGGGTAGCGCAAAGTTGAGATTATCTCTTCTAGATAATGAGGACAATCTTTTCGACCTTGGCCTCTATGTCGGTTTGGGGGGGACAGTGCTTTCACTTATTCTTCTGCTGATCTTAGATGTTAAGCAGGACGCACTAATTGGGGCGTATACCTCCACCTTATTTGGTATCCTCTTTGTGGCTGCCTTAAAGATTTTCATCGTTCGTCCCCTTCGCAATGATTTGCTGAGACAAATGGACGACAAAAGGTATGAATCGTAGTCTACTGCTGGTAGTATGCGACTTCCTTCTCCTTAGCATTCTTGCTTTGGCCCGCTTTGATGTTCCTGAGGGGGCTGTCATTGCACAGGATGATGAAAAGGTTGTGTCGAAAGAAGTCATTGAACGCATATCGGATGGTGAAAACTATGATGATGTCGTTGCTGAGCTTGAAGCCACCAATGAGACTTTACTGGAGAACCTTAGCAGCGATAAAGACATGCTGCTCGAAGAGAAAATGAAACTCGAAGAGCAGATCGCAGAACGGCAAAGAGAGCTGAATAGAAAAGAAAAAGAAATTGCCTCGAGAGATCAGGTCATTGCTGGAAATGAAGAAGCCATTCTTGCTGCAAAGGAAGAGGCTACTGAGCTGGAAGCCCAAAGAAAAGAAATTGAAGAAAAGCGCGAAGAACTTCTAAAAAGCAACGCAGCTTCTCAAAAAGAGCTCGAGCTTTTGGCCAGAAACTTAGCGGATGCCAAAAAGAAATCTGAAGAACTTGCTGCTCTTAAGGATAAAACCCAAAAAGAAGCAGAAACTGCCAAAGTGGAACTCGCAGTCAGCATCGAGAAAGCAAAAGCGGAACAAAAAGCAGCTTCGGAAGCCAAAGCCCAATTGCAGGAAGAAAAGAAAAGATCAGATGCTCTGGTGGCAACCACTGCCAAGTTGGATAAAAAGATTGAAAACCTCAACGAGGGGCTTGCCGGTGTGGGGCAAGACTTGAAAATAGTAGGGCAGGGCCTTGCCGGTGTGGGAGACAAAATATCAACTGTTAGCCAAGACATGCAAGGGGTAAAAGACACGGTGGATGGAGTGGGCACTCAAGTTGAAAGCATACAGAAAGAAGTCGAAGAAACTGCGGCTGTTCAGAAAGAAAACTTTGAGAAACTTAGTGAACGCCAAACTCGTTCCTTAAACGAAATTTTTACTCGTTATGAACAGAGCAAGGTAAAGTTAGAGCTCAGCTTTAAGCATAAGGGTGGATTTCTCGGAGCGGAAAAAGTGGATAAGTTTGAAATGGATACCATTATCATGGTTGACGGCTCCTTTGCCTACTCTTTGGTGCATGCCAAGGAGAGTCCATTTCGTCTGAGCCCGCGACCTCGAACTTTGGTTTCGGTGACTGGTACCATATCAAGCCCAAAGCTCAAAGAGCCCATCATCGTCAAGGAGGTTGCTTTTATGGACGATCCCAGGATCCTGATTATCCCACTTTATGTAAACCCAACCGATTTGAGGAAAACCACCAACCTTGAGTTTTTTAATGCACCTCAAAACCCTTATCTTTTTTCAGAAGCCGTGGTAGTTGATTCCAAGCAAGGAAGATTTGGCCAGACCGATTTTGTTCGAGATGAAAAAGATGCAAGATATATAAAAGTAAGCCATAACCATTTTGCTTTCCTTACTGGTGCCTTCGACCCGGGGAAAGGTGATTTAGTTTTTTCTCAAAAAGGTGAACTTTTGGGGATTATGGTAAACAATAACTATGCGTTTCATGTAAAGAATTTGGGGGCACGTATTCATGCAGGTTCCCGAACTGTTCTTGGAAATAACTTTTCATCGTCAAAAACCAACCCTTTGCTAACTTCGCTTGGTAAGAAATTATTTGGTTTAAACAAAAAGTTTCGATAAGCCTAGGCTTAAATCCAAGGTCATAAGTGCCAGAGACAAATTCATCGAACACTGTGGGTGATCAACAAGCCCCTAAGCCGTCGGGGGGCTTTAGTTTTTCTTCTTTCATTCATGAACGAGGCGCTTTTTCCCGCTTGATTGAGATACCTCGGGATCGCTCACCTTGGTTTTTTACATTAATCCTAATACTTGCTGCCTATTTATTAAGTTTTTGGGTGCGATTGGAGTGGATTGATTTTGCTCAAGCGAACTTTGTAAATGAGCAGGGTGAATTGGTGTTTGCCCACCCTGAAATGGTCAAGGACGGGGTGGCCTTACCCAACACGCATGACAGTTTTTACTTTGGGAGTATTGTACAGAAAGCAAGCTTTGGAAGACACCAAGACAACCATCTCATACCTGATGTTTATCTAAACGGGATCATTACAGCTTTGCCTTATTGGATCCTTAAGGTTTTCCCTTCTCTCACCATCGAGGAATTACTTCTTTGGTTGCCTGTCTACATTGCTGGTCTTGTCTGCATCCCGATTGTATTGATTGGTCGATTGTATGGCGCAAGTGTTTGGGGTTTCTTTGCTGCCTGCCTCGCAGGTATCACACACAGCTATTATAATCGTACCCTTGCCGGTTATTATGATACCGACATGTTTTCCATTACCTCCCCTGCATTTTCTCTATTTTTCTTGCTCGCGGCCTCGAGAAAAGAATCGATCGGCTATCTTTGTGTGGCTACTGTATCCTTGTTGGTTGGCTGTTTTTTCTATGGTTCAGTGCAAGCGATAACCTGCTCCTTGGCTATTGTTTTTATCGCGTACCGTTTGCTCTTGCTCATCCTGGACTTTTGGAACCGCAAAAAAACGTCCAGTTTTTGGGAAATTAAATCCCTTCCTTTTACATTGGCAAGTGTAGCCTGCATGTCATGGGTGCTGTATGCAGACAGTTGGTTCGCGGGGCGGGTAGTTGGGGAAAATTTTGGTAAATCTCTAGCTGCTTTAGTTCCCCCGATTATTACCTTCCTCGCTTTTTCAGTCTTTAGTCAAAAGTTTTTCCCCAATAATAATGCAGGTACGTTTCGACTTAAAGTAGCAGGTTACTCCAGTGGAATTTTACTTATATTAGTTGCCATCGGAACTGCACCTTTTCTGGGTATTGGTCCATACTCCGGTACTTGGTACAAATTGACGGGAAAATTGAAAGGCTATTCAGTCATCACCCAAAGCAATGCGGTCACATCAGGCTCTCAAAGGTATTCATTAAGTTTCCTGGATGTTAGAACCACCATTAGAGAGGCCAGTGAAGTCCCTAAGGAGGTAGTTCGTAATCGAATTTTATCTGACATCCCATCTTGCTCCTGCCCTAGATGTTTGTCAGCTAAAGATAGAGAATCTACAACCCTGATCTCAGCATCTATTTTAGGCTTTATTGGTCTGTTTTTTCTGATTATCAGGTATTGGGAGTTTTGCCTGGTTTTCCCTTTTGTAGCCATTGCTTATTACTGCTTCCAAGGGTCAGTTGGGTTGAGGTTTACCGTGCATGTGGGGAATGTTGCATCGATCGGAGTAACCTTTTTGCTTTTATTTGTACTTTGGTCAATTGTGCGGAAAATTTTATCGGGTAAAGATTACTCTGCCAAAACGCGAACTCTGGCATCGTGGCTTACATTAAGCGGTGCTCTTCCATTTGTTGTATTTTTAGCGCTACCCAACATCAAGCATGCCCAAAATTATCACTCTCATGTGGTCTATCCCACTGAGACCATAGAAGTATTGGAAGCTTTAAACAAAGCATCGAGCCCTGAGGACTTCGTTGTTACTTGGTGGGACTACGGATCGGGTTGCTGGTATTATGGTGACCTGAGGAGTTTTACCTCTCCTGCTCATCAGACCTATGACAACTATTTAACCTCCAAAATCCTTCGTTCAGATTCCCCACTTCAAGCAGCGAGGTTAGCCAGGCTCAAGACTGAAGCATTTGTCAAAATGCAGAAAAACATAGAGAAAGGTGAATCTGAATACAATACAGCGGTACAGGCAATATTTAAAGATGGGCAATCAGATTCAGTTTTTTACCAAGGATTACTTAATGATTTGGGCAACTCAAATGTTGAGTTGCCTCAGAAAACCAGGGAAATGTTTCTCTTTTTACCCTACGAAATTCTTCGTATTTTCCCTACTATCTTAAGTTTCAGCTCTCGAAATTTATATTTTTCCAAAGACTTATCCAACGACAAATTAAAGAGTCCTCCCATAACGATTTTAAGAAATGGTCGCCGAGAAGGCTCATCCATAGCTTTTGATGGTGGTTTTCGCTTGGACCGACGAGGGCAGCTTAGAGTCGATCAGCCCAAAAGTGGAATAATTCCCTACAATCTCTTTTTAGCGACAAATGGCGATGGACGCACTCCTCAATCTATTCAATCTCTTGAGTTTGATGGACTAAGTATTCCTCTCACTTCCAACCCTTCCTCCAGCTATCAATTACTGTATGTGAGCGAAACTAGAGAAATTGTTATTCTTAGTTCCGCCGCCTCTAGGTCAACATTTGCCCGCCGCTTTCTCCTTGATCGTTTTGACCTGGAAACATTCAAGCACCCTCTTTTTGAGGAAGGAGCCAATCCTGTACGGCAACCTTTTATGGTCCAAGCAGACTGGGTAAGTGGTAATCCTGGTAAGCTTAATCTTCACATGCGTGGAAATTACAAAATTGAAGTCGATTTGAAGCAAAACTTAGCGAAAATTCCAGGCTCAGCAGACAAAATCCCTTTTTCTTTTCATCGAAGATTACATGATGCCAAGACCGGAAAAATGATAAAAATGCCATCCAGTGATGCACCAAATGCTCGTTACCATTTAATCCAGTCAAATATTCCCGTTTTTGTGGGAGGAAGCAGTTATGAAGTGACCGACGCAGATAAGACCGTATCTCAAATTGCCAAATTATTTGGGATGGATCCAAAATTACTCTCATCCATCTACGAAAAAGAAGAAAACTATGTATTCGATGTAGGAGAACGCCTGGAAGTTCCCGCAAAAGGCTATGAAATGAGGCAGGCTTGGTTTTTTATGGATAACGAAGCGTTCCAAAGTATCCTTGTGCAGGGTTTTTTAATGGAGGAATTACCTAATAATTTATTTGAAAAAGTTTACTCGACAGCATGGGGCAAAGTTTACAAGATAAATCAATAATGAAATTTGATTGTATTTTTTTCTGTTCAAGAGCTAATCCCTTTGTATAGTAATCATATATCGTAAATATATTAGCATAAATGTTATGAAGTCTATCCACTCACCCTTCCCCTACCTTTTTCTATTTCTCTTCTCTTGCTGTCATCTTTTGGCAGATGAAATTTCTACAAAGGGTGCCCTGATCATTGCGAGTGTCGAAGGGCAGGTTACTGTAGTTAATAACGACACACAGCAACCACTACCTGCCAGTAAAGTTATCGCAGGTGGGGTTATATACGACGGGCACACCGTAAAGACTGGCCCATCTGCCAAAATGGTTTTGTTACTAACAAACGGTACGGTAGCCACTATAAAAGCCGAATCTTCTCTCAATATCAAAAAATTCACTCAGGAGAAATTTGATATGTCAAAAACCAATCTTTCCGAGTTGAAAGGTGAACCGAGTAAGTCAAATGTGGTCATTGATATTGAAATTGGTGACATGGTTGTGGATGTTAAAAAATTAGATAAGAAATCGAGCTTTAATATTGAGTCTCCAGTTGGTACTGCAGGTATTCGCGGCACCGTTCCCGCCATTTCAGTTGTGCAAATGCCAGATGGTGGCTTTCAGCAAAAAACAGCTATGCTTCGGGGGGAAATTGCATTCACTCCCAGAGGTGGAGGACTTCCTACCATGCTCGGGCCAGGGCAGAGCCTCGCATCTGGCATCGGACCGAACGGTATCATGCTTCCCATGCAATTAGGCCAAGTTTCTCAAGCCATGATGACCGCCATACAGGCAGATGTAGAGGCAGCCGGTGCTGCCATGGGGATCTCTCCGGAAGGCGGAGTGGATGCCTCGGATGCCACAGTTCCAGATCCTGATGAACCTTCTGAAGATGAATTAAACGAATCCGATGATAAAAGAAAAGGAGCGTCTAAAGGAGTGGGTGATGACGATAATGGTACTGATGCTGTTGCTCTTGAGAAAGCTGGACTGATTGACCTGAACGATCCCGAACAGGCAGCCAAAGCTGATTCGTTTGTGGAGGTAAGCACTCTTTCAGCAGGTTCATTTGCTGCCAAAGGTGAAAAGGAAGCTCAAATAGCGGCTCAAAAGTCTGAACTTGATGGTGACAAATCACAACTCGAACAATTAAAGCTCCAGCGAAATTCTCGTAGGAACGATGATACTGAATTATCAATAGACGAACAAATTGCAGCCCTTGAAGCTAAGATATCTGTCACTGAGAGTGATATTGCTATTTCTGAGTCAGAACTCGGAAAAGGTACGGCATCTTTTGTTGAGGCACTTTCAGATCATATGGCATCAACAGTTGATGTTATTATTGAAGCCGAAGCTCTCGGTGTTAAGTCAGAGGATCTTATTACACAAACTACTGAATACGCTGAGAATGCCCAGATCACCAACAAAAATTTAAAAAGGGTTAAGGAAGCTGGGGTTACGGATAATGATGCATTGGCTGGTTTAGTTTCAAGTCCTGACAAATCTGATGAAGCCGAAGAAATGTTAGATCTTGCTGTAGCGGAAAAACAAGATGATCCAGAAACTTTTGCCGCCCTTGCCAGAAGCACAGATGTTGCTGACAAAATGATGGAAGCTAAGGAAAGTGGAACGGATGTTGATTCTGTTTTGGTAGCCATAAAAACTACTGACTCCAAAAAACAGGTAGCAAAGCAGAAAAAGGTCGAAGCCCAGAATAAAAAAGATGAAGCCCTTGCCAGTGGAGTTGAAATCCCACCCACTTTGGTATCAAGCATCGATGCTGCGCAAGATGATGCTGAACTCACTTTGCTTCTGGAAGAAAATACTGGTACCGTGTATTATGATCAGTTGGTTATTTTAAAGGATTCTAGATCAGATATTATAAACGCTGACGCCGAGACTCTTGCTGCTGACACTGCTAAAACCAAAATCGTAGATACTTCTGCTTATGTCGGCAAGGTTAAGGAAATTTCTGTAAAAAAGCTTGAAGAAGCAAACGAACAAAAGAAGGGACTTTCTTCCGTGATAGTCGCTGATATTGAAACGCAACTCACGATTGATTCGACAGGTGATGATATTACCACACTTAAAGAGTCTTACGCTGTTGATCCTAATTACGATACCATCGTAAGTTTCATAGATAAATTAAAATCTTCCTTTGATCTAGATCCTGCCAACATGGCAAGTGGGATTGTAGATAACGCTGAAACCGCTGCAGATAACTTAGAAACAATTTCTACTGCTGAAACTTTGGGGGTTGATCCAGCATCGATTGCACAAAAGCCTGAGAGAGCAAAAGAATATAAGGAAATAACAACTCAAGTTGCAGATGATATTGAGTCTGGTGCTGTAGGAGCTGACCTTTTTACCAATTTAGATACGGTTGCGGATATTGTATCCGTTGCAAAGGATAAAGGTTTAGACACCACAGATTTAACCAAAAATGTTGCAAAGGATGCGGCGGTTGCGACCGAGATGAAAGAGTTCGTAGATCAAATCGATGCATCTAGTACAACAACAGATTCAGCAACAGCTTTTGCAAATATTGCTGATGCTGGAAACATTATCAAAAAGGCTAAAGACAGCGGGATTTCAACTGAAGATCTTGCTAAGGATTTGGCCGGTGACGCTGAAGTAATTGGTGAGATGAAAGAATTTGTTGATCAAATCGACATCACAGGTACATCCGCTGAAACTGCTACAGCTTTTGCAAATATTGCTGACGCTGGAAACATTATCAAAAAGGCCAAAGACAGCGGGATATCAACCGATGACCTTGCCAAGGACTTAGCTGGAGATGCAGATGTAATTGGTGAAATGAAAGAGTTTGTTGATCAAATCGTCACCACAGGTACATCTGCGGATTCTGCGTCTGCTTTTGCAAATATTGCGGATGCAGGAAGGATCATAAAGCAAGGTAAAGACAGTGGGGTTTCCACAGATGACTTAGCAAAGAATCTTGCTGATAATACAGAGGCGATAAGTTCAATGAAATCAGCCTCTGATCAACTAGATGGTTTGGGTGCAGAAGGCGATGCAGCATCCTTTTTTACTAATATTGTCGAAGTTGGTAGAGCGGTTCAAAAAGCAAAAGATTTAGGAGTCGAGGATGAGGCTTTAATTTTAGAAATGACCAAAAACCCCGACAAAGCTGCCCAAGTTAACCAAGTTTTTGAAGCCGTGGGTACAGGTGTTGATGCTGATGCTGCAAAAAATATATTAGGAAATGTAGATGAGATCGGTGAAATGGCTGATGCAATTGTACATGCTGAAAAATCCGGTGCTAACCTCAATGATTTTGTGAAGAAGGATGTTGAGGAGCACAAGGCTCTCAACAATGTTATCGAGCAGCTTGGTGGAACAGATGGTGATGCTGCAGAAAAATTTCTCAACGAAGGCATAGATGACGTTCTACAATTAAACCAAGCTCTTGAAGAAGGTCATTTGGATGCTGATGCATTGGCCAGTTCCGTTTCATCTGGTGAGACTTTTGCTGATGCCTTTAAAAACAGCTCAGTTGATAAATTAAAGGAAAGGTTTGGAGGGAATGATGATCTGCTTGAGGCGGTATCTCTTTATGAAGACCAAGCTAATGATATACTTTTTGCCCTTAGTTTTGTTGATCCAGGAAGCAGTCAGGAAACTGCTTTAATGGGTAATTTAGATAAACTGGGAGCAATTATGTATCTTAGTCATAGGTTCGAAGATAACCCACAAAGAATGAACATTATCTTTTCTAACTTGGATGTAGCTATTGCCCTGGACCAACTTGTTGCAGAACTCGGAGTTTTTCCAGGTCGTTTAAGCATCGTATTTGAAAATGCTGAACTGGCTCCAGCAATCCTTGCTACCTATCAGGAATATGAGCAAAACGGTGCCTATGATCTTATCGATACCTTATTTTCCTCGAGCCAAAGTTTAAAGGATACAATTTCGAATGATGGGCTGAACAAATTACTTCGTGATTTTCCTGGTTTTGCCTTTGAGATAGAAACTAATCGGGAGCGTGCTGGTGAGATTAGTAATCTTATTACCCAAGTCGGACCACAATATGCTGATCACATCCTTCATAATTTAGAAAAGTTTGATGATTTAAACACAATGATCTTACGGACCAAAGGTGATCCCTTTAGAATCGAGACTTTGTTTTATAACATTCATGCCCTTGAGCAAATCAAGAAGCTCTCTGACCATTATAAAGAGATCAACCTTTTAGGAGGTCAGGATGTCGTTTTTCTTAACATTGAGCTTTTCTCCCAAGATCCGCTTTATTATGAATTAGCTCTGAATTCTCCTAAGTTCTTTGTTCGTTTGTCCGAAATTTCAGGTGACTTAAACGATGTACCTTCGAGCCTTGCTGCTCAGTTACAGGAATTGAACCTGAACCGTGAAGAGCTCAAAACTGTCCTTTCAGATTTGCTTGCAGGTCCACAAGTAGAAGGTCCAAACACTGCTCCACCTGAGCAGACTGGAGACCAAGCAAGTTCTGACACCGCTACACTTAGCTTTTTAATGGATCATGTGATTCCCTCCCAGGATGATGAGAGCATTGAGGGTGTGGTTTACTTAAATCCTAATAAAGTCGTAAGCTATGATATGGCATCCACCAGTACATTCTTTAAGGAATCTTCAGATTTGTACTTTATGCTATCTGATTTAGACTCTAGCGATGATCCTGATAATTATGCCAATACCACATCTTTACAAGATGCAGGTTATTTTGTGGGAGGTGTTTTTGGTGGAAGAAATATTGAGTTTAACTCTGCGACCTACAATCTTAGCAATTTAAATTCAGAGAATTTACTTGTTGCGGCAGGTGGAACACTTTCACTTAAGGGAGAAATTGATATCATTACCAAGTCTGGTATAGATATTGTGTCTGAACTTATTTTTATGTCTCTCGAACAGTTGTCGATAGCAGAAGGTAGTTCTATCAACTACGGTGGTGAGACTCTTGGATTTGGGTCCCTTGAGACTATTGATGTTATAAATGTTGATTTGTTTGCTGAAGGTGAAATCTCACTCCGTTCCCTTGATAGTCTGGTGATAAATGACTCCAGCATGGCTACTTCTGGTAAAGGGGGAGCCGACTTCGTCCATCTACTTGCAGCTAGCGAGCTTTCCATTGATAACCTTCGTTTTTCTGAACATGTTAGACAAATTGCCATGGAAGCCATGACCATCAACCTTTCCAACCTCAACTTCCCCGCAGGCTCAACAGTTCAGTTGAATTCTCTATACGGTGGAGTTGATGGGGTTTATCCAAACTTTGGTAACAAGGAATATGGACGAGTGAATTTTATTCAAAATGTTCGATACAACCAAAACCTTATGAATTCCCGTTCAACCTTTGATCAGTTTGGTGGTTCTATCACCATTGGTAATTCCCAATAATTTTCTTATCTACTCATGATGAAGTATATCTTCTCTCTTTTTGTCGCTGCCACTTCAGCCTTACCTTTCATTTACGGTCAAGAACCTGTTGATGCGATTGTTCCATCCGATTTTTTTATCGACGCTCTTAGTGCAGCAAATACAGGTGCTGATGATCCCATGGGAACACAGAGGTTAATACAAGTAAAAGACTCTTCAATCACTCCTATGGTTACGGCTAGTAGTGCGTTTAAGTACACGTCAAATCCCGACAAGGCAAAAACACCAACAAGAAAAGATGGAACCTCACTAGATTTGACCTTAAATCTTTCTGTTGGGCTCGGTGAATATGGTCTTGGGGATGATGTTCTTGCCGTTCCGGCATTTAATTTCATGCAAATGAGAACCTTCAATGACCCTGTTGGTGATTACGGTGATCAAATGCAAGCTTTTGATGTTGATGTTCAAATGATTGGAGTTTCAGTACCTTTTGTATTACCCAATGACTTCACCTTAACCATTGGTCACTCCTATGTTGCTCCAAGCACATTTAGGGGAAGTGACCAAATCATTTCATATTCGAACACCCCAAGTATAGCTTTTGCTAAAAATTTCCCTCTTAGTTGGGGGGATGTTATTTCTTTCTCTGTTGGAATGAGTTATACTTTTTCACAAGGAGATTCCCTTGAGGATCAAATTTCTGATCCTGACTATTTTAATTTTCTCAAAGCTGTAATGGAACAAAGCAATCTATCGCCTAATTCTGAATACCCTGCCAATTTACAAAGTGGGTTAGGTCATACAATTAGTCTTTCTTACATGTCTCCTGTTGGTGAAAATCTCACTCTTATCCCATCTTTCACATACAACAACATGATGTTCTCAGAAGGCTCTTTCAAAAACAGATCTGATAAGACATGTAATCTTGGACTAACTGCGTCCTACGCTTTATATGAATGGTTAACCGCTTCAGCGATGACTAATTATACTTGGAAAACGAGTTCGGATAATGTTTCTGAATTTGAAGACTTTATAGGTGGACTAAGTCTTGGGGTATCCCACGCATTTTAAACTACTTCTTTTCTGTGCGTACAGTTGGAATAAGTTTATTCCTTTACATTTTTTCCTGTCTTTCTGCTCGTTCAGATTCTGTTTATCTTTCTATTGAAGACTTGCTTTTGCAGGGTGAAGAGTTTGCAGACAATGATCAATTCTCAGATTCATTAAAGGTTCTTAACCAGGCCATGGGGCTTCTTAAGCAAGCACCTCGGTCACATTCTCTACGTCTTGAGACTGAAAAATTGATAAGGGTGGTTAAAGGTCGGTCCTTAGTTGCTCGCTATCGTGGTGGTAATGTAAACGCCTACACTGACCCGAATGCTTTGCTACCTTTAAGTCAGGAAACACGAGATTTTAAAATTATCCAGCTATTGGGTAAAGTATTGGCAAGAAAAGTATGGGATTCTCGAGATGAGTTACAAGTTGGAGAGTTTATTGGCCTTGGTCGTCGAATTACTGTCTTACCTAAAGGAGGAATAGAGCTTACCACTTCCTCGAAAGATAATATTACCTTACGGTCATTACAGGCAGCAAGTTTTGATGTCGTTGATAATTCCCGTTTTTCTCTTCACTCTGGTTCTTATGTGATCCATTCAATGGCGGATTATACCCAAATTAGTATTATGTCTCCTCTTGTAGATCTTGTCATTTCTTCGACTGAACCCTTTGCGTTCATGGCCGGCGTCACCACAAATGGAGGAATAAAAGTAATATCTCTGCTTGGGGAAATTAAAATGAGTACAGAAGACTATAAAACATCCTTAGTACCCGGTGAACTTTCCTTTGCATTACCAGATGGGTTTAGTCGAAAAATGAATGTCGAATTGAGCACATTGATTGTAACTTCAAACTTGTTGACCGACTTTAAGCAACCACCAGTTTTCTTGAAGAAGTTAAGACAGCAGGCCATGATGCAAGCGTTGCGTACTCGTAAACGCTTTCGCACCGTTGTAGGAGATGTAAGGGGGAGTGAAAACTTTGAACTCAAAGTTTTAGAAGATGAAAGACCTTGAGGTTCCCTACAAATTTCTGATTTTATATTCCTGTTCCCCAACGACTATGTTCGCTCCAAATGTTTGATTTTTTACATGAATGTGAATGACTGCTTTAATACTATGCGGTCTATTTGAAAATTTCTTTTCTGAGTTATACCTCTTAGTTTTTCAGTCTTGGCACAAAGAGCGGTTGAATATCTTGGCTAGGTAGTAGCCGGATTCGATGATTTTCATTGGGGGAAAGGCTTCCAATGATGCGAAAGATGTCACCGCGTTCCATAGCGAGGTAGTCATTGATCATCTCTTTTTCTAAGTCTCGCCTCTGGAATTCATAGAGATATTCAATCCCGTCTGAGCCCATGCCCATAAAAGAGATGGTACCTTTCCTTTTTTTGACTGGGCTAATCAAACGAAACAAGTTGGGCCCTTGATCTTCCACCTTGGGATGCTCATAGCCTAAAATAGAGAGGCCAAACTTTACTTCTCTGATTTCTAAATGAAGCAGTCGGTTAATTTTTTCAACATGAGCCAGAGCTTTATATGTTCGAACTTCATGGCTAAAGTATTTTGAGTTTTTCAATGTCATAGGGCAGGGAAGCCCATTGAAATAAGGAGCCATAAGGGAGAGATCTTTGTTTCCTGTGACTACATTGTAAGTGGTGGTGTGCAGGTTTCTGCAAATCTCAGATTCTGCTGGTTCTGTAATCACCATCCGACCACTTCTTTTTAATAATTGTACGGATTGTTCAAGCCAACCTGTGCTTTCTTCAATCTCTTGATCTTGGGTGATTTCGTTGAAGGAAAAACCAAAAAGAATCAGGTCAAACTTCTGTTTTACTTTTTCCTCTGGGAAGTACCGCAAGTCTAGGCGTTGCGAATGGACACGACTGTTGGGCCAGAGGTCAGAACAGGAACGGTGTAAATCTTTTAAGTAGTTTAAGCTTTTACTCGAATAGTCCCATGCATGGAGCTCAACCGGATTAGTAACTCCCTGATTGCGTAACAAGGATAGGCAAGCCAAGCCACTTGCTCCCGATCCGCTCCCTATATCAAGAATTCGGATGGGCCCATTTTTAGGAATACTCCAAAGTGAACGGGATATGGTCTCGGCAATCCCAAAGAGGGTGGCGATCCAGGTTCTTGAAAAATAAAAGTTACCGTAGGAAATAATCGACAGGTCCCGTTTGCCATAAGAAGATGACTCAAAAGATCTGTTTTTGTTAAAGCGGTCGCTTTGTTCAACAATTTCCTGCCGTATCAAATTTAAAAGTTTCTCTTCTCCGACTTCTGTCCATTTTTGCTTGGCTTGTGCCCACCACCAGTCTTCAACTGTCTTTGGGAAAGTAGGGAGAGAAATGGTAGGCTTCATGTATGGATTACAGGGTATTCTTATGGTAAATGCTAAGAGGCATTCACTCTCATTCTTGTAAGCTTTTGCTTAAAAGTATTTCCAACCTTCCAAGCCAATCAGCCAATTGAGTCTAAAACTTGCCGCCGTAAATCGCTTGATCACCAAGGAGTTCCTCGATGCGCAACAGTTGATTGTATTTACAGATACGGTCTGTACGGGAAAGTGATCCTGTTTTAATTTGGCCAGCATTGGTAGCCACCGCAATGTCAGCAATAGTGACATCTTCTGTTTCGCCGGATCGGTGAGAAATTACGGAAGTGTAAGAAGCTTCTTTCGCCATTTCAACCGCATCAAAAGTTTCGGTTAAGGAACCAATTTGGTTAACCTTAACAAGGATCGAATTGGCCACCCCTTGATCAATCCCTTTTTTGAGGAAGTCGACATTGGTGACAAAAAGATCATCACCTACAAGCTGTACCCGGTCTCCAATCGAATCTGTTAATTTCTTCCAACCAGACCAGTCATTCTCATCGCATCCATCTTCAATTGAGCGAATGGGGAATTTATTCACAAGTTCTTCATAAAAGGCGACAATTTCGTCGGAATCACGTTCGGAGCCATCACTTTTTCCAAAGACATACTTCCCTTTTTCTTTGTCGTAGAATTCAGAGGAGGCAACATCCAAGGCAAAAACGATTTCATCTCCAAGTTTATAGCCTGCTTTCTCAACGGCAATGGATAAAGACTCGAGAGCGGCGACATTGCTCTCAAGATTGGGAGCGAATCCACCTTCGTCACCAACTGCGGTGGAAAGGCCTTGGTCTTTTAAAACTTTTTTCAAGGAGTGAAATATTTCACATCCCATACGAATGGCCTCACGGAAGGTCGGTGCTCCAACCGGCATGATCATGAACTCTTGGACATCGATGGGGGCATCTGAATGAGAGCCTCCGTTTAATACATTCATCATGGGGACCGGTAACACTTTGGAGTTTGGCCCTCCCAAATATTTAAATAGAGGCAGTCCGCAGGCAGAAGCAGCGGCGTGAGCGGTGGCCATGGATGCACCTAAAATAGCATTAGCTCCAAGGATTGATTTGTTTGGAGTTCCGTCGAGGTCAAGCATTGCATTATCCACTATGGTCTGGTCTGTCGCGTCTAATCCAACCAAAGTTTCTGCAATCTTTGTGTTTACATTTTCCACTGCTTTGGAAACTCCTTTGCCAAGATAGCGGTTTTCATCTCCGTCTCTCATCTCAATGGCTTCATGTTCGCCGGTGCTGGCTCCAGATGGAACCGCAGCTCTTCCGACTGCTCCTCCGCTAAGTTCAACTTCGACTTCAACCGTAGGGTTGCCTCGTGAGTCAATGATTTCTCGACCGTGTACTTCAATGATGTGCGTCATGATGTTTGTTGGAATATGATTTTGTGCAGTGTTGAAAGGGAACTATCATGCCTTTTCCCTGAATTTTGTCAAAATTCTTCGCTGACCTTATTAAGATTTGACTTTTCTTGTGACTCGCAATCAGAGAGTTATTTCGATAGAAACATTTCCAATAAATTATGGGTAAACCAAAAAATGCAATTTCACCAACTCGGGAAGAAAATTATCCAGAGTGGTACCAACAAGTAGTCAAAGCGGCAGACATGGCAGAAAACACTCCTGTGCGTGGTTGTATGGTAATCAAGCCGTGGGGCTATGGCATATGGGAGAACATTCGGGATGCGTTGGATGTAATGTTTAAAGAGACTGGGCATAAGAATGCTTATTTCCCCCTGTTTATTCCCAAAAGTTTTTTGCAGCGTGAGGCCGAGCATGTCGATGGATTTGCCAAAGAGTGTGCCGTGGTTACCCATTCCCGGCTTGAAGCTGATGAGGCAGGAATACTTCAACCTGCGGGTAAATTAGATGAGCCCTTGATTGTAAGGCCCACATCGGAAACAATTATCGGCGAGTTGTTTGCTCGTTGGGTCCAGTCTTATCGCGATCTACCTCTACTTATCAATCAGTGGGCAAATGTTGTGCGATGGGAAATGAGGCCACGCCTCTTTCTTCGCACGGCTGAATTTCTCTGGCAAGAAGGGCATACCGTTCATGCAACTGCCAGGGAAGCAGTGGAGGAGACTGAACTGATGCTTCGGACCTATGCAGATTTTTCTGAAAATTGGCTGGCAATGCCAGTATTACGAGGAGAGAAGACGGAGTCCGAACGGTTCCCCGGTGCCGAATCGACTTTATGCATCGAAGCTATGATGCAAGACAGGAAAGCATTGCAGGCTGGGACTTCTCACTTTTTGGGGCAAAATTTTTCCAAGGCATGTGGGATAAAATTTCAAGGTGTGGAAGGAAAAGAGGAATTTGGATGGACCACATCCTGGGGTGTTTCCACTCGGTTAATTGGAGGCATGATTATGACCCATGCTGATGATGATGGCTTGATTGTACCTCCAAAAGTATCCCCCACTCATGCAGTCATTCTTCCAGTAACGCCCAAAGAAGACTCCAGGGAACAAGTGCTTGATGCCTGCCACGCTTTAGCTCGTGAACTACGGGATAAATCATTTGCCGGTGCTCCTATTCGTGTGGACATCGACGATCGAGACTTGCGAGGGGGAGAGAAATATTGGCAATGGGTCAAGAAAGGCATTCCTTTGACTATTGAGATTGGGCCTAGAGATCTGGAGAAAGGATCTGTTTTTGTAGGCCGTCGTGATCTGGGTGCACAACGAGAGCCAATGAGTCGTGACGATTTACTTGCCAACATCCCCGAGCTTTTGGACCAGATACAGCAGACTCTTTTTTCTCGAGCTTTGGCCTTTCGGGATGAACATACCCGGGAAATTGATAATAAAGAAGAACTCTATTCATATTTTACCCCAGAAAATAAATCCAAGCCTGAGATTCATGGTGGGTTCGCCTGGGTGCATTGGGATCGAGATCCAAAGTGGGAGGAAGCCTTGAAAAATGACTTAAAGGTAACCGTTCGCTGTATTCCAGAGAATGGAGGAGATCCTGGTGTTTGTATATTTAGTGGTAACCCAAGCCCAGGCCGAGTGGTTCTTGCCAAATCATACTAAGTAATTGGAATGACCCTGCCCCTAAAATGAAGATTATTTCATCGGTCTCAGAAATGCAGCAGCAAGCACTTTCTTGGGAAAGGGCAGGTACTCAAGTCGGCTTTGTGCCAACCATGGGTTTTTTGCACGAAGGTCATTTGTCCCTGATTGATTTAATTCGGGAACGGGCAGAAATTTTAGTTGTTTCTATTTTTGTAAACCCCACTCAGTTTGCAGTGGGGGAAGATTTAGAAAAGTACCCGCGGGATATGGAGCGTGACCTTGCTCTTTGTGAAAGCCGAAAAGTTGACTATGTGTTTGCACCCGAAAATAAGTACATTTATCCACCCGGTGCCAGTACCTTTGTGTCCGAGGAAAAGGTGAGTTTAGGTCTTTGTGGGCAAACCCGACCATCTCATTTTAAAGGGGTAACCACCATTTGCTCTAAGCTTTTTAATCTTTGCCGCCCAACCTGGGTAGCACTTGGCCAAAAGGATGCCCAACAGGTAGTGGTAATAAAGCGAATGATTCAGGATCTCCATTTTCCCATTGAGGTGGTAATTGGGCCAACTTTAAGAGATTATGATGGCTTAGCCATGAGTTCCCGCAATTCTTACCTTAACGACCGGCAACGTAAGGATGCTCTTTTAATAAACCAGGCATTACGATCGGGTGCATCCCTGGTTGAAGAGAAAGATGTACGCAACGTGGATCGAGTGAAAGCGGAGGTTATGACTGTCCTGCGCCAGGGTAGTCTTTTACGGGTTAATTATGCCGAAGTAGTGAATCGGGAAACCATGGAGTTGGAGAATGAGATTAAACCCGGCCGGTCCATGCTTATTGTTGCTGCCTGGGTAGACTCCATTCGTTTAATTGACAATTGGCTGTTAGGATGAGTCATCGAGTCAGAGCAGAATATGACCTTGTGATTGTGGGGAGTGGAATTGCGGGGCTAAGCTTTGCGTTGAAGGTAGCTGAAGCAGGCTATCGAGTCGCTATTTTTACCAAAAAAGATAAGGCAGAATCCAATACTAATTATGCTCAGGGTGGGATTGCTGCCGTTACATCTGCGGGGGATGATCTCGAAAAACATGTGGAAGATACACTGGAAGCCGGAGATGGCCTGTGTGACCCCGAAGTCGTTCGAGATATTTTGCGTGATGGTCCTTCCCGTATTCAAGACCTGGTGGATTTAGGGGTTTCATTTTCCAGCCTCGATGATGGAAGGATTTCTCTGGGTAAAGAAGGGGGGCACAGTAAACGGCGGGTTTTACATGTGCAAGATGTCACAGGGAAAGCGATTGAGGAGGCGTTGCTTGCCAATATTGCAAAGCAAGATGTCACTTTGTTTGAGCACTATTTTGCGATTGATTTAATCACTGCAAAAAAGGCACGCAAACTGGGAGTGAAAGTAGGAGGAAGTGGGGATCGTGTGCTGGGTCTTTACTTGTACGATGCCAACCGTTCCAAAGTGCTAACGGTTTCTGCCCCTGTGGTTCTTCTGGCAACGGGGGGGGCCGGTCAGACTTATCTTTACACTACCAACCCATCGATTGCCACTGGGGATGGAGTCGCCATGGCTTCGCGGGCTGGGCTGCCGGCCATGAATCTGGAATTTATTCAGTTTCATCCCACTACTCTTCATTCATCGGACCAGGATCGCTTTTTAATCACTGAGGCAGTGAGGGGGGAGGGTGTAAAATTAATTGATTCTCAGGGTAAACCGTTTCTTAAAAAATATCACCCTCTGGCTGATTTAGCTCCGCGTGATGTAGTGGCCCGTGCAATTGATCGTGAAATGAAGCGTTCAGGTTCTCCTTTCGTGCGCCTTGATACCCCAGGGATGAAAGGTGATTTCCCTGCCCGTTTTCCCAATATCTATGAGAATTGTCTGAAACGCGGATTTGATGCCCTTGTCAGTCCCATTCCGGTGGTGCCTGCCGCCCATTATTCTTGCGGAGGAATTCCCACAGAAATAGATTGCTCAACGAAGCTAAATGGATTGTTTGCCTGTGGGGAGGTTGCGTGCACAGGTCTTCATGGTGCCAACCGTTTAGCCAGTAATTCTTTGTTGGAGGCTGTGGTCATGGCTCACCGCGGTGCAGAAAGGGTCTGTGCCTTCCTCGATTCTCGAAAAAAAGATAATATAACATTGCCTGATTGGGTTGATGGGGATGTTCCGGCTTCTGACGAGCGGGTTGTCCTGTCGCATAATTTGGAAGAGCTGAAAAGAGCGATGTGGGACTATGTCGGGATTGTCCGTTCCACCAAACGGCTGGAACGTGCCCGTTCACGCCTTCTAAACCTGGAGCGGGAAATTAATGAATATTATTGGAATGCGAAGGTAGACCTTTCCCTTCTCGAGGTTCGTAACCTTATCTGCGTAGCTGAACTGATCGTTCGTTCTGCCCTTAAAAGGAAAGAGAGTCGTGGTTTACATTACACTCTTGACTATCCCGATCTTGACGAGGAAGCGGTCAATACCCTCGTTCCACCCCTACGCCGCTAGCTCTGATGAATAGCCAGACTGTTGGCAAAATAGGATTGGTTGGACCCGGTGCGGTTGGTGGGTACTACGGGGGCATGCTTGCCCTTTCCGGGCAGGAAGTGCATTTCCATTTCCGAAGTGCCTATGATGAGGTTATGGAAAATGGTCTTTGGCTGGTTCATCATAAAGAGGGTGGTCGGCGGGAACAGATTACGGGTTTGCATGCTCATGCCAGTACAAATTCTATCGGTGTTTGTGACTGGGTAATTGTAGCCACCAAGGCGACTGCTAATCTGCAATTACCCGATTTAATCCGTCCTCTCATCGGAGAGCATACCCAATTGCTTACTTTACAGAATGGAATGGGGAATGTTGAAAGTTTAGCCCGGGCATTCGGTTCAGACCGTACCGTTCTGGCTGGGCTCTGCTTTACCTGTATTAATCGAACTGCACCCCATGTCATCGAAAGCCTTTTGCCTGGCTATGTACAGTTTGGAGAATTGGGCCAGTCTCTTTCAGAGGATAGCAGGAAGATGGCCCAGGCCTTCAGGACTGCTGGGGTTGGTGTTCGTGAATCTGAATCTCTGGATGAAGCTCTTTGGCGAAAGCTTTGCTGGAATATTCCATTCAATGGCCTGGCAATTACGGGTGGTGGAATCACGACAGATCTCATCCTGTCAGATCCGGTACTCAAGCAAAGGGCCCATGACCTTATGATGGAGGTACAGGCGGGAGCTCAAGCATTTGGGATATTCATTGAAGATACTTTTCTCGCCCGACAGTTTGAACTGACTGAACCCATGGGCCCGTACAAACCATCCAGTTTGATTGATTTCATGGAAGGTAAACCTGTGGAAGTTGAAGCGATTTGGGGGGAGGCTCTGAGGCGGGGGAAAGCTCAAGGGGTGGGTATGCCAGAACTTACAAAATTATTCTCTGAGCTTGGGAAAGTTTGCGTTTAAATCTTTTCCGCCTTTTTTTATTTGCTTTGGTAGCCGGAAAGACCCCCGTCATTATTTTGATAAATAGTGCGTAGATCAGAGAGGTTCGGCTTCGAAAGAACAGGTTTGATGTAATTGTTGAACAGAGCATATCCCAAGGGGTTGTTTTGTTCAACCCCGCTAGGCGTTCTTGCTAGATCGCTCCACTCAGGTGCGAGGGTCCCGTTCTCCCAAAATTCCTGGCCATACTCCCACATTCCGAAATTGAGAAGGTATAGATATTCCTTGGAGGCAACACTGAAGGTATCTGGGGTATTAATATTCTCATCTCCATAGTCCTTGAGGCTGAAGACATCGTTATCGACTGCTTCTTTCATGGCGTAATACAGTTCACTTGACTGCCAACCGCTGTGAAATTCGTAATCCCATTGAAGTGCATCTTGAGAACCAGCTGCTGCCCCCGGCACACCATATAGATGAATGGTATGCATCAGGTGTTCCAAAACCTCGGCGATATCATAATCACCGACATTGTTTACCTCTCCATCACTGCTGTTTCGATACCATACCATATCGTTCATCATGTAGTTATCCAGGTTGCGGTAACCGCTGTATGATTCAATGCCGCTATCCGTTAGTGGATTTGGGGAATAATCGCTCCCTCCTCCATAGGCTAATCGTTGAGCCGCAGGATATCCTGCATGCCAGGTGCCGGAAGCACCTTGAAGGACTTGAATCATTCTTTCCTGTGATGGAATATCAATTTCGGCATCGTTTGGATCGGTGAGCAGTTTTACGGTCTGGGCGATTTTCTTGGCCCATTCATCGGGCACGGCAATTTGTCCACCCACGGAACCGGCCACAAAAAGCTGGAGACCATTGATTTCAAGGGAACGGTCGAACCAAGTTGAAATGCTGTTATTTGAAGTGATTGCACCACTCGAATAATACGCGGAAGTGTAGGCAATGGAGTCGTTCTGAGTAAACTGGGTAACCAATTCGGATTGAGAAGACCACGCTTGGTTGTCTGCCCGGTAAAACCCAAGTTGGGGAAGATAGTACCTCCAATCTTTGATTTCATTTACATAAACCCATGGATAAATAGATGAGGTGGTCCAGAGCCATTTAAGATCAGCATGATACATCCAAAAATTTTCCGCATTCGAAAAAGGAATGTAAAGCCATCCAAGATTTGTTTGATAAACCCATGGATTAGATGATTCAAAATAAACTCCCAGCCAGGAACTCTGGTACCAGTTCGAGGTTCCAAGGTAGGCAGAGTCTGGTAAAATGGATGAAGTGTTACCGTTATTTGCTGAGACTGTATAATTACCATCAGGCAATTTCATAACTGGAAAGTGGTAATCATCCGAAGTCATAAGGCTGACAATAGCTGGATCAGTCTGCGCCAACATTTCTTTTGTGTAGGGTGTCCATTCATTGGTGTAATTTGAATGGTTGCGACCTTGCCAATTTTGGGCACTAAGATGGGTGGTTGTTGCCCAATAGATGTACTCGGTAATCTGGGTTGGATAATCAGATGTTTCGTCGTAATAGGTGTACCATGCACTCTCCGGGTACTGTGCGGGAACATTTTCAAAGTAGCCTCCACGAGCCAAGTCCATTGCACTCGCCACGGATGAGCCTTGGCGTTCTCCCCAGATATCAGGAAAAGCTTCATCCCACCCTAAATCTGTGACTAAATGAAGAACTTCTTCGAGAGTGGCATCGCGGTCGTTGCCCGAGCTGCCGTTTTCAAAGATCTCATCCGCAAAAAGATTTTGGCTTCTGGTTACAAGTGGCAATAATGTTTCGAAAGATCCCGAAAACGATTCCTGCTCACTTTCGGAATCGAAAAGGACCATTGTGGCAATTTCGGAATTTGAATTTCCCAACAGTTTCGAAAGTACTTCAGGCTGATCAACCGTACCGTTCTCATCGTTGTCCAAATACTCGGCCAATACATTTGCAGTATGTAAAACTTTAGCATCAGGCACAGAGTCTGTCGCAAGTACCCGAAGGCCAAATACTTCCACGGATTTAGTAAATACATTTGAGACATTTTGTAAATCAGCTGGAAGGCTATTTGAGAGGGTGAATGTATTCCCTTGGGCGCTGAAAAAAAGAAAAGGTAACAGGATGTAGGCTGGATTCATATATTTCTTTAAAAAGAATTTGGACATTACACAATCAACATTGCATCGCCGTAGGAGAAAAAACGATAATCTTGGGCGATCGCTTCGGTATAGATTTTTTTAAGCATCGGAAGCCCATCCGCTTTGCCCGGTGATAGAAAGGCGGCGACCAGGCAGAGTAGGGTGGAGCCCGGTAGATGAAAATTGGTCAGTACATGATCAACCCCCAGGAAAGAATAGGGGGGACGGATAAATAATTGTGCTTCGGCCCGGGTCGGAGATTTTATATCCGGATCATCGGTGGCCAAATAGTGCTCAATGGTGCGCACACAGGTGGTGCCAATAGCGAGATGTTTTTGGGAGGGATCCCGGAGGGCGGATTTGGTGGATGGATTGAGGAAATATTCTTCGGCATGCATCGGATGATCTTCCACCTTTTCAGTCTCGATTGGACGAAAGGTGCCCAAACCAACGGACAGGGTAAGGTCATGAATTTCATGACCATCAGATTTTAAGTGTTTTAATATTTCAGGCGTAAAGTGAAGCCCCGCAGTAGGGGCTGCCACCGCACTTCGATTTTCTTTTTTGGCATATACGGTTTGGTATCTTTCTTCATCTGCAGCATCTGCGGGGCGGCGAACATAGGGGGGCAGGGGGAGGGAACCTAAGCGCTGAGCGAGTGCGGCAGGGTCAGGGTCGGTGAAGAGATCAAATTCGATGACATATTCCCCAGAGGGAAGACTTTCAATAACCTTTGCGTTATATTCACCCTTGAGTCCAAAAACTTTTGCTTTGGCTGTCTTACCCCCTGGTTTGAGAAGGCAACGCCATTGATTTATTTGATCTAAGTACGGGCGAAGAAGAAGGCATTCTACTTTCCCTCCGCTGGGCCGATAGCCAGGAAGCCTAGCCTTAAGAACCGAAACATCGTTTCGGAAAATGGACAGGTTTTTTGGTAGAAGTGATGGGAGTTTATCAAAAAAATGATGGGATATTTCTTGTGAACTCCGATCAAATACAAGCAAGCGGGATTGATCCCGACACACGGATGGAGATTGAGCAATCTGTTTGCTTGGTAGTTTGAACTGTAGGTCAGAAGTGAGCATTTAAAAAAAAGAGCAAGAAAAGCACATCGACAAGCGAAGAGCAATTTCCTAACTTTGTAATTTCGCTAAATCAATAACCCAATCTTTTTTCTCATGTCTGATTCTAACGAACTTGTATTTCCTCCCTCTTCGGCTTCAGCCAATGCTCATTTGAAAAATATGGATGAATATCAAGCCATGTATAAAAAAAGTATTGATGATCCAGAAACTTTTTGGGCAGAGGTTGCTGATGACTTTCACTGGTTTTCCAGATGGGATACGGTGCTTGGATCTAACTACGACCGAAGAAAAGGTCCGATCTCAATTGAATGGTTTAAGGGAGCAACGACTAATGTTTGCTATAATTGTGTCGATCGTCACCTCGCCACCCGTTCGGATAAAACGGCGATTATTTGGGAGGGGAATGAGCCTGGCGAAGATGCAACTATCACCTATGGTCAGTTACATGAACAAGTTTCCAAGTTTGCCAATACACTGAAGAGCCGAGGGGTTCAGAAAGGGGACCGAGTTTCGATCTACATGCCAATGGTTCCAGAGGCGGCGGTGGCGATGCTCGCTTGTGCTCGCATCGGGGCGGTGCATTCCGTTGTTTTTGGCGGATTTTCGGCTGAGGCGTTGGCAGATCGTATTGTAGATTCAAAATGCAAAACTCTAATTACTGCCAACGGAACATTTCGGGGTGCCAAGGCGATTCCAATGAAACCAAATGCAGACCAGGCTATGGCGAGTGCATCGGAGCGTATGGGAGAACCGGTTGAAACTTGTATTGTTGTTCGCCGAGTGGCGGAGGATGCTGGAATCACTTGTGATATGCAGGATGGTCGTGATCTTTGGTGGGATGAAGCAATGGTCAATGCCTCCCCGGATTGTCCTTGTGAGGAGATGGATGCTGAGGATCCATTGTTTGTACTCTACACCTCGGGTTCCACGGGACAGCCCAAAGGAGTGATGCATACGAGCGGTGGATACATGGTCTACACCGCAACGACTCACAAGTATGTTTTTGATTATCACGAGGAAGATGTTTATTTTTGTGCCGCTGATATTGGATGGATCACAGGGCATTCATATATCGTCTATGGTCCCTTGGCCAATGGGGCCACCACCACGATGTTTGAGAGCATCCCAACTTATCCCAATCCAGACCGTTATTGGCAGGTTATAGAAAAGTGGAATGTTAATCAGTTTTACACGGCTCCTACGGCAATCCGAGCCATTGCTGCGGCTGGTGAGGAATGGCCTCGTAACTATGATATGCCAAGCCTTCGGGTTTTGGGAAGTGTAGGCGAGCCAATAAATCCAGAAGCTTGGCGTTGGTATCATCGTAATGCAGGCAAGGAGAGATGTCCGATCGTTGACACCTGGTGGCAAACTGAAACCGGTGGTATTTTAATCACTCCACTTCCTGGAGCCACCCCCCTCAAGCCGGGTTCGGCAAGCTTCCCATTTTTTGGGGTAAATCCCGTCATTCTCGATCCGCAGAGCGGCGAAGTGATTGAAGGAAATGGAGTCAGTGGCGTATTGGCAATGAAAACCTCATGGCCCGGGCAAATGCGTACGATTTATGGGGACCATAAACGGTTTGAGGATACCTATTTTGATCAATACAAGGGATATTATTTTACGGGGGACGGGTGTCGTCGTGATGAGGATGGGTATTACTGGATAACTGGCCGTGTCGATGATGTCATTAATGTATCCGGTCATCGGATGGGAACTGCGGAAGTTGAAAGTGCTTTGGTTGCCCACGAGGCAGTTGCCGAGTCCGCTGTGGTAGGTTTCCCTCACGAGGTAAAAGGGGAAGGGATTTATGCCTATGTGACCCTCAATGCAGGCGTTGAGTACTCCGAAGATTTACGGGCGGAGCTAAAGAAAAAAGTACGGGCTGTCATTGGTCCGATAGCAACGCCAGATGTTATTCATTGGGCTCCAGCTCTTCCCAAAACAAGATCGGGTAAGATTATGCGAAGGATTCTTCGTAAGATTGCCACGAACGAAACAGATCAGATTGGAGATGTTTCCACCTTGGCTGATCCATCCGTTGTAGAGACCTTAATTGCGAATAGGTGAATAAAAGTTTTTCTTGGTACTCGCCAAAGGGCAAAAATTTGTTCATGAGAAGAATAAAAGCATGAAAATTTACTTGAATGGGGAACTGGTAGACAAAGAGAATGCTAAAATCTCTGTCTTCGATCACGGTCTGTTGTACGGGGACGGAGTATTTGAGGGTATTCGATTGTACGATGGGTGTGTTTACAAATTAGACGAGCACCTCGAACGCTTAGAGTTTTCAGCCAAAGCCATTCTCTTAGATTTACCTTTGGATCGTAAGGGATTTGCTGAGGCTGTTTGCGAGACCTGTCGCCAAAATAATCTAAAAAATGGGTATGTTCGCTTGGTGGTTACCCGCGGAGCCGGTCACCTTGGACTTACTCCGGACGGATGTGGTCCTCCGAGCGTCATTATTATTGCGGATGAAATCCAACTTTACCCCGAAGAACTTTATAAGAATGGACTGAAAATTATCTCCGTTGCGACCCGAAGAATTAATGCATCGGCGTTACCTCCTGCCGTAAAAAGTTTAAATTATCTCAACAATATACTGGCTAAAATTGAAGCAAAGCGTGTTGGCTTTCAGGAAGCTTTAATGTTAAACGACAAGGGTGAAATAGCCGAGTGTACAGGAGATAATGTATTTATTTTAAGTAAGGGAGTTATTTTTACGCCTCCTTTAGATGCTGGTTCTCTTCGCGGTATAACCCGTGCTGCAGTTATGGACTTGGCCATGGAGCTTGGCTTTGAAGTAAAAGAGCAGGCCTTGACCCGCTATGATCTTTGGACCGCAGAGGAATGCTTTCTTACCGGCACCGCAGCCGAAGTTATTCCATGTGTGGAAGTAGACCATCGAGTGATTGGTTCAGGGAAACCGGGAGAGGCAACGCAAGCTTTGATAGGGAAGTTTCGCGAGAAAGTTAAAAAGGACGGTGTTTTTCTCTAAAAAATGTACCCATACGGTTTTCATTCTTTCAGTTGGCGCGTCATCTGCGTTGTGATTTTATAACCCACTCCTTATGTTTATATTTGTTTCATGAAATGTCACCAATGCGATAAGCAAGCTACTGTACATCTTACCCAGATCTTGAATGGGCAAATGCATAAGATGGATCTGTGCGAAAGTTGTGCCCAAGCCAAGGGTGTAACCAATCCTGAGAATTTATCGATCGGTAATTTGATGGAAAATGTTTCTGATGTACCTGAAGGCTCAGGCTCTCCCATGACTTGCGAAAGCTGTGGGACTACTCACAGTGAATTTAAGAAAGGGGGTAGGCTTGGTTGTGAAGCGTGCTACCATGTATTCCGCCCAGTGCTAGACCCGCTTCTTGATGGTATGCACGCTGGCAATAAGCACTTGGGTAAGATTCCAGCCGGTTCAAAATCTCGCGTCCAATTTGAACAGTCTATGAGTCAGTTGCGTTCGCAATTACAGGGTGCGATTGAACAAGAAAATTACGAAGATGCCGCCCGTATACGAGATCAACTGAAGGAGCTTGAGAGTAAAGAACAGGCGAATATTGAAGGGTAGACTGCATGTTTAACGATATATTAAATGATGACTTTTCCTCAACCAAAGGGCCAAAGGCAATTCCTGTTACGCTCAGTACCCGTATCAGGCTAGCCCGAAATCTTCGAGAATTTCCTTTTCCCGGTCGTGCCGAAACGTCTCAACGCCGTGCCGTTTTGACCAAGTGCATGGAAGCTATGCACGACATCAAAGACTTGGATAGTTCATACGCTGTTGAAGTGGATGATCTGAGTGAACTTGAACGGCAAATTTTAGTTGAGAAGCACTTAATCAGTCGTGAACTCTCGGATGTGGATGAGGCATCGGGTATTATCCTATCCAAAGATCGTAATTGTTGCATTATGATCAATGAAGAAGACCATTTGCGTATCCAAGTCCTTCAACCTGGATTAAATTTTAGCAAGGTTTGGAAGAGGGTGGATGCATTGGATTCCAATATTGAGTCTGAAGTTTCCTATGCTTACGACGGGGACCTTGGCTTTCTTACCGCCTGTCCAACGAATCTTGGCACTGGCATGAGGGCATCAGTTATGATGCACCTTCCGGGTTTGGTGATGTCTAAGAACATGGACAAAGTTGTGAATGCAGTTAACCAACTCGGCTTTGCGGTTCGTGGATTGTTTGGGGAGGGATCAGATGCAAGTGGCAGTATTTTTCAAATATCCAACCAACAAACACTGGGAGAGTCAGAAGGTGCGATTATTGAACGCCTTGACAAAACTTTGCAAAATTTGGTCAGGCAAGAAGAATTTGCTCGAAAAAAGTTGCTACAAGATGATGGCCGTCGTCTTATCGATAAAGTCAGCCGAGCGATCGGCTCTTTAAAATCCTGTCATTTAATCCAAAGTGCGGAGGCCATGGATTTACTTTCACTTATTCGCCTTGCTGCAGATTTCAAAATGTTACCTGACTCTTATCGCTCAACTGCTGACCGCATGTTTATTGAAATTCAGCCTGGACATGTACAGTTGGCAGCAGGCAAACCTGTGGAACCTGATGATCGCGATTATTTGAGGGCCTCACTTTTACGCCAAAAATTTGCAAAAGCTCCCTTTGTTAAAACAGATGGGTAAGTTGACTTTATTTTCTACAACTATTATATAATTCATTATGTCTGAACCAATGAGTAACTTTACGCCTCGCGCTCAACAGGTTCTTGCCTTGGCGCGAAAAGAAGCAGATCGATTTCATCACAATTATGTGGGAACTGAGCATTTATTACTCGGTTTAATTAATCTGGGTCAAGGTGTTGCAGTCAATGTGCTCCAAAAAATGGGTCTTGATCTGGACACGGTGAGACAGGCAGTGGATGAGCAAGTCGGATTAGGTCCAGAGGCAAAGCCGTCTGGAAATGTCCCTTACACCCCACGAGTAAAAAAAGTTTTGGCCTTGGCAGGGAAAGAGGCAAAAAGTCTGAATCATAGCTATGTCGGTACTGAACACATTCTCTTAGGACTGCTACGCGAAGGTGAAGGCGTAGCCGCCCGTGTTTTAAAATCTTTGGATGTGGATGCAGACCGTTGTCGTAATGAAATTTTGTCCGAGTTGGATCCCAATTTCTCGTCATCCGAAGAAACTGAGTCTTCAGTTGTGGGTGGTGTGGAAAGCGAAGAAAAGTCCAAAGATTTAAAAACCCCTGCACTTAAAGCCTTTGGCCGTGACCTCACCGAAATTGCCAAGAATGGTGAGATGGACCCTGTGGTTGGTCGTGAACAGGAAATCCGCCGAATGACCCAGGTCCTTTGCCGAAGAACTAAAAACAACCCAGTGCTCATCGGAGAGGCAGGCGTTGGCAAAACCGCCATTGTTGAGGGTTTAGCTCAGCAGATTGCGAGCGGCATGGTCCCTGAGAACTTAGTTGATAAAAGAGTTGTGACCCTCGACCTTGCTTTGATGGTTGCTGGCACAAAATATCGCGGACAATTCGAAGAGCGGATTAAGGCGGTCATGGACGAACTTAAAAAAGCTAAGAACATTATCATTTTCATTGACGAGCTACACACTATTGTGGGTGCTGGGGCCGCCGAAGGTGCCATGGATGCTTCCAATATATTCAAACCAGCTTTGAGCCGTGGAGAATTGCAATGCATTGGTGCTACCACTCTTGCGGAATATAGAAAATACATTGAGAAAGATTCGGCTTTAGACAGAAGGTTTCAATCTGTTAAGGTGGAGGCTCCCTCTGTGGACGATACCATTTTGATTCTCAAAGGTATTCGCCCAAAATATGAAGAGCACCACAATGTTCACTTTACCGACAAATCTTTAGAATCAGCGGCAAAACTTACTGATAGGTATGTCACGGGTAAACACCTTCCGGATAAAGCGATTGATGCAATTGATGAGGCCGGAGCTCGCAGCCGCATGGAGTCATTAAAGCGCCCGCCTGAGATTGAAGACCTATCGGATGAAATCAAAGAAGTTTGTACTTTAAAAGAAACGGCGATATCAGATCAAAACTTTGAAGAAGCCGCGGAAGCTCGAGATAAAGAAAAAAAATTGCGTGCCAAACGAGACCGCGTACTTGAAGAGTGGAAAAAATCCCGCGATGAGACCAAAGCTGAGGTCAACGAGGATGACATGTTGCAAGTTGTTGCGGATTGGACGGGAATTCCCCTCAGTCGTATGGAAGCAAAAGAGTCTAAAAAACTTCTCGCTCTTGAAAAAGAACTAAGAGGACAAGTAATTGGCCAAGACTTCGCGACTGAAGTAATCGCCAAAGCTCTTCGCCGTTCTCGGGCTGACCTCAAGGACCCAAAGCGTCCAATAGGTTCTTTTATGTTCCTTGGACCAACTGGTGTGGGCAAAACGCATCTGGCAAAAGTCTTAGCTGAACGTATCTTTGGAGATCAGGATTCCCTTATCCAGATAGACATGTCTGAATACATGGAAAAGCATGCAGTTTCCAGGATGATTGGTTCTCCCCCAGGTTATGTCGGTTATGAAGAAGGAGGGCAACTCACCGAAGCAATTCGTCGTAAACCTTATGCGGTTATCCTTTTTGATGAAATAGAAAAAGCTCATCCTGATGTAGCCCAAATTTTATTACAAATCTTAGAAGATGGTCGTCTTACTGATAGCTTGGGAAGGAAAGTCGATTTTCGAAACACCATTTTGATTATGACTTCTAATGTCGGAGCTCACATCTTGCAGAAAAACACTTCGATGGGTTTTTCTATGCGTGATGCGGATCAAGATTTCGACAACACTAAGGATAAGATAATGGATGAAGCCAAAAAGTCTTTCAAGCCCGAGTTCTTAAATCGTTTAACTGAAATTGTCATATTCAAACCACTTGCTAAGCAGAGCATGCATTCAATTGTTGAACTCGAGCTCAAGAAGGTTTCCGATCGCTTAATTGAGAAAAAGCTTAAACTTGATGTCACAGATGAGGCAAAAGAATTCCTCATTGAAAAAGGCTATGATGAAAAGTTTGGTGCCCGCCCCTTACGAAGAGCTGTCGAAAAATACTTGGAAGATAATTTAGCTGAGGCTCTTCTTGCTGGAAACCTTCGTAAGAATAAACCCATCAAAGTCCTTGTTGATAAAGATGATGATGTTGGGCTCTGTTTTGAGCAGACAAAAGGAAAAGAAAAAGTGGCCATACCTTCTTCTCCTGAAGTAGACGAGTCCGACAAAGATTAATCTATTTGTATTCTTTGATCGCCATGTAAGCGTGGTATTGTATGGTGTCTTCCATGCAAAAATCCTTGATTCTACTCAAACCTGACTGTTTGGATAACAAAATTGCCGGTAAGGTAATTACTCGCTTTGAAAATAACGGATATTCACTTGCTGCAAGCAAGATGATTCAACTAGATGATGCTTTATTAAAAGAGCATTACTCTCATGTGGCTCACCTTCCTTTTTTTCCAGAAATTGCCGCATTTATGAGTTCAAGACCAGTACTTGCCCTTATTCTTGAAGGGGAAGATGTCATTCAAGGAGTTCGGGATTTACTAGGACCAACCGATTCAACGATTGCTCCTGCAGGTACAATTCGTGGCGACTTAGGTACAGATCGCATGCGGAATGTAGTTCATGCATCTGATAGCATTGAGTCTGCAACAGCTGAAATAGAGCGCTTTTTTGGCGCAGAATAAAGATTTTTCTTTATTTCTTCCTAATTTCTCTCCAGTAAAATTACAGCGAAGCAGGCAATTGCTTCTTCTCTTCCAACTGGGCCAAGTGTCTCATTTGTTGTCGCCTTTATACCGATACAATTTTCGGAGGTTGAAAGGGTTACGGACAGTTTTTCTCTGATTGAATTGATATAGGGTCCAATCTTTGGCTTTTGTGCCACAATAGTTAAGTCGAGATTGGCTATACGGTATCCTGCCCGTGTATATTCCTGTATTGCTTTGACCAAGATAATATTGGAATCTAAGTCTTTATTTGCTGGGTCAGTGTCAGGGAAATAGTGACCTATGTCAGGAAGTGCCAGAGCACCAAAAATTGAATCAGCTAAGGCATGGATTACACAATCAGCATCTGAATGCCCTAGTAATCCTTTGGTGTGAGGAATATTGATACCTCCCAAAATTAATTTTCGACCCTCGATTAAACGATGCAGGTCATACCCATGCCCAATTCTCATTTGTGGATTATTCATTTTTGAAGAAGGTATTCGACCAGATTGAGGTCGTCCACCTTTGTGATTTTAGGATTTGGATAATCAAGCTGTAAAAAAGTAGTCCTTTTATTTATTAGTTCCAAGGCAGCTATTTCGTCAGTGATGAAGATGCCTTTTTGATTTGCCTCCTGGAAGCCCTGAATAAGCCAGTCTTTTCTGGCTGCTTGTGGGGTCTCCATAAGCCATAGACGTGTTCGGTCTAAGGTCTTTGTACTTTGGGGTTCCTTCGAGGCTGCATGGTGAGACTCACATTCCCTGACCGTATCCTGGACGGGGCGACAAGCAACAACAGCACCGTTCTTTTCTACTGCTTCTGTGATCATGGATATGCTTGCAGAGCGGATCATAGGTCTCGCACAATCATGAACCTGGACAAATTTACACTCATCCGGTAAGGCCCGTAAACTATTAAGAACGGAGTCTTTTCTTTCTTCACCCCCCCGAATCATAATGGGAGATACCGAAGACTTTACTCCTTGTTGAACAATTTCCAACTCGGCTAGTAAAGCTTGTTTTTGTTCCTCGTCCCGGTATGCAACGACTAGCGAAGTAATTTCTTTGCTTATTAAAAATGCCTCACAACATAATCGAAATGCATTGGTATCTAGAATCGGGTGAAGTAATTTATCCTCCACCTTGTTTTTCATTCTTCGGCCTTTGCCGCCCGCTACTAAAATTGCACCATGCATGAAATCAAGCTGGTAGGGAGCTACCTCAGCTCTAATTGGATTGCCTCAAGGGCTTGTGATGGATCAGGTGCAGAAAGAATGGGTCTTCCAATGACTAAATAATTAGCTCCTGCATTTTGGGCATCTTTGGGAGTCATAATCCTTTTCTGGTCACCTCTTGCAGAGCCGGTGGGGCGAATCCCTGGAGTAACCAATTGGATGTCGGTTGCAAGGTTTTCTCTTAACATTGGAAGTTCGAGTGGAGAGCATACAATACCACCAATGCCAGAACTTTCTGCCAAGCATGCTAGTCGGATAACTTGTTCTTCAACCTTGGATGAAACACCAACGGAATGTAAATTTTCTTGGTTCATCGAAGTTAAAACAGTAACTCCAAGAAGTGTAGTTTCCGGCATCTTTTCCCGGGCGGTTGCTGCACACAATGTAAGTGCCTCTGGTCCTGCACAAGTATGAAGAGTGAGCATCTTAATGGGAAGTACGGAAAGGCTATCAATTGCTTTAGACATGGTATTGGGAATGTCATGTAATTTCAGATCTAGAAATACATGCATCCCTTTTTGGACACATCGATCAATAATTCCAGGTCCGTCTCGCAGGTAGCTTTGTAAGCCAATTTTTACCCACTTTAATTGGCTTCCGACCTGATCCAAAATGGAGTCGGCTTCGGCACGGTTTTCTACATCTAAGGCTAGTATTACTTCGGTTTTTGAATTACTCACAATTTCCAATCATGTAGGATCAGGAGAGCGAGCCAAATCTATTCTTTCTCGTCCTTGTCCGATTTATCTTATTTACTTTCATTCATGGGTTTAAAAGATGCGATTCAACGAGTAAGTTTGCCGGCACCTGCAAAGATTAATTTGTTTTTGGCTGTTACGGGAAAGCGAGCGGATGGATTTCATGACCTTGTCTCGGTGATGGCTAAACTCGGCCTGGCTGATCTGGTTACCATTGATAGAGTTGAGCAAGAGAACCACCTGTCCTGTGTATGTAACGGAACAGACAGGTTAAATGGTGTCAATAACCTCGCTGAAGATGCAGTGCAGGCTTGGCGGACATTCACCGGAATCAAGGATGGCCTTCAACTTACTATTCATAAAGAAATTCCTATTGAGGCTGGACTGGGCGGAGGAAGTTCAGACGCAGTGGCCACTCTTTTGGGGTTAAATGCAATGATGGATAATCCTTTAAGCCACCAGGATTTAATTAAGCTGTCTGCAGAAGTAGGATCAGATTGCCCGAGTTTTTTGATACCGGGGCTATGCGTGGCTCAAGGAAGAGGAGAGAGAGTTCGAGCTACTTCTCCTTCCTTACACCAAGAAATGCAGGGTAAACCTGTGCTTCTTTTTAAACCGCCCTTGGGTTTTTCAACTGCTGACATATTTGAGGCTTTCAGCGGAAGCAAAAGGTTTTCGGCAACCGAAGAAGTACGGCAAAAGTTAATTGATTGGGAGTCATGTAAGCTTCCAACAGCTGAATTTTTATCCAATGATTTAGAATTTCCTATCTGGGAAAAGCACCTGTATATTCCTGCACTCTTTCGGGTTCTCCAAGAAGAATTTGGCTTGTTCCCAAGATTGTCGGGCAGTGGCTCTTGCTGTTTTTGTATTGGGACTGAAAATGTGCCTTGGTTGGCAGTGGAAAAAGTAATCCGTCTTGCATGGGGAGATGATGCTTTCGTTCAACAAGTTCAGATCATCTAATTTTTAAAAGAAAGATTTTGTTTCCCCAACCAGCAAGATTCATACATAGTGAGAGGTTATCATTTTAAATGAAATCACATAACACCAATGACCAAAAAGAAGAAATTATCTTCTACGGCCTACCAGCTTCGCCCGGTGTGTCTCATGGTCCTGCCTTTAGGTTCCTCCATAGCAATGTCGAGGTTTTACAATATCAGGTTGAAGAAAGTGATCATGAATCAGAAATAGAACGGTTCAAGGAAGCTCTCAAGCTTACCCAATCTCAAATTCGTCAAATTCGTGAGGATGTGGCCAAAAACTTAAGTGAGAAAGAAGCCTCAATCTTCGATGCCCATCTTTTAGTTCTCGAGGACAAAGCACTGATTGATGATGTGGTAAACGAAATTCAAAACAGTGGAGATAATGTAGAGCAGTGTGTTGACCGAGTCACCCGCAAGTACATGGATTTTTTTAATAAGTTAGAAGACGAGTACCTACGAGAGCGATCTTCTGATTTAAAAGATATTTCAAAACGGCTCCTCCGTAATTTGGTTGGGGCAACGGCAGCAGGGACTGCTTTTCTCGATGAGCCTAAAGTCTTAGTTTCTGAAGACTTAAGCCCTTCTGATACAGCCTCTTTGGATAGGTCCAAAATTCTTGGTATTGCGACTGACACTGGAGGGATGACCAGTCACGCAGTAATTATGGCCCGTGCCAGTAGTGTTCCGGCAGTTGTCGGGCTACGCGGGCTTACAGAACGGATTAAAGAGGGGGATAGTTTACTCATCGACGGTTTTGATGGGGTCGCTATTATAAACCCCAAAGAGACGACCTTATTCCGATACGGAAAAGTAAATGTTAGGCGCAAAAAAATAGAGAACCTCCTGGTCGAAGAATCAAAGCTACCAGCACAAACCAAAGATTTACAGGCTATCAATCTTTTAGCCAATGCTGATTCACAAGAGGAAGTTGAGCTTGGTATTCAGAATGATTGTCAAGGAATTGGGCTATTCCGAACAGAATCTATTTTTCTTCGTAAAAATCAAATTCCTAGCGAAGATGAACAATACATAGAGTATGCAAAGATTGTTGATGCAGCCCAAGGTCGGTTTGTGACAATACGTACGCTCGATATTGGAGGAGACAAGGTACTGAGCGGTGTATCCCATGCAGATGAACAAAATCCATTCATGGGTTTTCGAGCTATCAGGTATTGCCTTCGTAATCCAGATGTTTTCCTCGATCAACTTCGAGCTATTCTTCGAGCAAGTGCCCATGGCCCAATTCGGTTAATGTTTCCCATGATTAGTGGAATTGGAGAAGTTATTCGGGCCAAGGAATTTTTAAATACGGCGAAAAAACAGCTTACAGAAAATGGCGTGATATTTGATCAAGATATCAAGGTTGGCTGTATGATTGAGACTCCCTCTGCCGTTATGATTGCGGATATGCTTGCCGATGAAGTTGACTTTTTTAGTGTTGGTACCAATGACCTCGTCCAGTACCTGCTTGCGGTTGATCGGGTAAATAATCAGATAGCTTACTTGTATGAGCCGCATCACCCCGCAGTTATTCGCTCCCTGAAAGCAATATTTGATGCAGGAAAGAAGAAAAATATTCCGGTCTCAGTTTGTGGGGAAATTGCAGGGGACCCTCATTTTCTTCCTCTATTGCTTGGGTTAGGAGTGGGTTCCATTAGTGCCAGTTCGCCACTTTTACCCGAGCTAAAGTTTTTTGCTCGTAGGTTTTCCATGGAAGAGGCGATCAAGTTTTCAAAAAAGTTATCTTTAATGAGAAGGCCGTATGAGATTAAAGAGGCCATGAATATCTTTCACGAAGAACGGGTCTCCAAAATTATTGCCTAGCTTTATTCGTCTTGAAATTTGGAAGCGAAAAGTTCACTCATTTCGCTCTCAAAATTAGTCGCAATTTCCTGTTCACATTCAAATTTTAGATCGGTTCCTCTTGCTGCTGCCAGCATCATGAGTCCCATTATACTTTTGGCGTTCACCCTTTCATCTTCTTTGGTTACCCAAATCTCTCCTGTAAAACGAGAAGCAATACGGACAATCATTGCGGCAGGGCGAGCATGTACCCCCATCTTATTAGAAACTTGAAGCACGAATTCGTGCAGTTTTCCACCTTCGTTGTCTATTGAATCGCTCATCTGATATTTGATAACAGAGAGTTTTTAAAAAAAAGACAAAGGAAAAGTTTGTAAAATACCGAGTATCAAAGCACTTATCAAAGCAGCGGCAAAATCGTCGGTCATTACCCCCCAGCCTTTTGGCAAGTTTTGTAATTTATTAATACCTAATGGTTTAAGAATATCAAAAAAACGAAAAAGAATGAATCCGGTGGTAAGCCAGAAATAAAACTGGCTATGGCTGGGATCTAGGGATGTTTCATCCAAAAATAGAAAAATAAAGGGTATTACACAAAATTCATCCCAGATTACTTCACTTGGGTCTGATTGGTTCATGATCTTTTCGGCATTTGAGCATAGCGGTACACCAATCAACAGAAGGGGGGTAAATCCTAAAATAACGGAGAAGACAGAAAATTGAAAATAGCCTGTGAGTATTCCAAATACAAGGAGCCCTGCAATTGAACCCATGGTGCCAGGCGCAGGAAGTTTTTTTCCAATCGGCCCGAGAGTGGCTAAGTTTAAGATAAAAAAATCTCGCATCAATCTTCGTCTAAAAAGAAACGCCAGTATTTACTCATGTAGAGAACCCCGGATATTACGGTGATGAACGAAGCCAGAACAAGGGTAAGGAGGGAAGCCGACTCAAGAAGATTGAGGAGTTGCCGGTGTTGTTCGGTAGCCATAAAAGGTTGTAGATCCACTTCAAGAGCCAGTTTTCCAAGGGTTAGGGAAATACAGGTTAGTTGAATGACTGTCTTTATCTTTCCTATTTTTTCAGCGGCAAGAGTTTTCCCTTTACCAGCAGCAACGAGGCGGAGACCGGTAATAAGAAGCTCCCTCGACAAAATTAATAATATAGGAAAAAGGGTCCAGATAGGAAGGGCACCCAAGGCCAACAGGCTTGTAAACATCCCCAAAGTTAGAACTTTATCAGCCAATGCATCCATGAATTTTCCAAATTCTGAAACTTGACCAAATTTACGGGCCAACCAACCATCCAGCCAATCAGTTAATGCTGCAAACAGAAACAGGCCCAGGGCTATTGTATGTGACCATTCAAAGGATAGTTCCGGCATCGGGTACAGCAAGCCAATGATTATCAGCATTAATGGAATCCTCGAAAGAGTAAGTAGGTTAGGTAAATTCATCTGATACCTTCTCTTACCCCTTTATCTTCGACATTGCAATCTCAAGCAAGAATGCCTTGAGGGTGGACGTATGTAAATGGAGTGATAAGTTAGGTTGGTTATGGTTGTCGCTTTATACCCTGGTACATTCGATCCGGTTACAAATGGTCACTTGGATGTTCTTTCACGAGCATCAAGGTTGTTTGACCAAGTTGTGGTTGCAGTTTCTGCTGGCAATTCCGGTAAAGATACAGCGTTTAATCTTGAAGAGAGAGTCTCTCTCTTAAAGGAAAATATATCCTCTTTTAAAAATGTGACGGTTGAGCCTTTTAAAGGTCTGCTCGTTGACTATGCCATTGCTAAAAAGGCCAAGGTTTTAATTCGCGGGCTGCGAGCCGTTTCCGATTTCGAATATGAATTTCAAATGGCTCAGATGAATCGGCATTTGGACCCGGATCTTGAAACTATTTTTCTTATGCCCAACGAAAAGTATTTTTTCACCAGTTCACAACTTATCAAGCAAGTTCATCTTTATGGAGACCGAGAAACCCGATTAGTACCAGAAAATGTACTGGTTGCACTTCGAAAGCTTTCCAAAACAAGGAGCATTTAACAACACTGCATGAATACAGAGATAGAACAAGCAAACCGAAGAAAAAGATCCACCTTTGCTGTGGTTTTTCTGACCATCTTTTTGGACATGGTTGGTTTTTCAGTCCTCTTTCCGCTTTTCCCCTCCATGCTCGACCATTATTTAAGTCGTGAAGCAGTTCTAGGCGGTGGCATCGTGACGAATTTTGTTACGAACATACAGTCTCTTTCTTTCGTTGGCTTTGCACCCGAGAGTTCATTTCGGTTTGAAACCGTTATATTTGGAGGTGCACTTGGATCACTTTATGCCTTGTTACAATTCTTTTTTGCTCCGATTTGGGGGAGGTTGTCAGATCGTATTGGGCGACGGCCAGTCTTGATTTACACCTTGGGTGGAACCGCTTTGGGTTATGCTTTGTGGATCTTTGCTGGAGATTTCTGGGTTTTAGTGCTTTCACGGATTCTGGGCGGAATGGCTGGGGGGAATTTATCGGTGGCAACTGCAGCCATTGCAGATGTTACATCCCGGGAGTCACGATCGAAAGGTATGGCTTTGGTCGGCATTGCATTTGGACTTGGTTTTATCTTGGGACCGGCGTTGGGAGGATATGCTTCGACTTGGGTTTTAGCGGAGTCAAGTGATGCAACCTTTGGTTTAAACCCATTTTCTGCGGCCGCTTTAATTAGTCTTTGCCTTGCCCTCATTAACTGGGCTTGGGTGATTGTAAGGTTTAAAGAAACTTTAAGCGTAGAAAAAAGAAACCCAGCAGGGCAACCGAAACCAGCAATTTTTCAACTCGGTAAAATTGCAAATCAAAATGTTAGAAATACCTGCCTTGTTTATCTTTTGTACATGATCTCATTCAGCGGGATGGAATTTACTCTTACTTTCTTGGCTGTAGAGAGATTCAATTACGATCCGATGAGTTTAGGTAAAATGTTTTTACTCATCGGCCTCACCCTCATTTTTGTTCAAGGCTTTTTTGTTCGTCGCTTTGTTGGGAAAATCGGCGAGAAAAATATGGCAGTGTTAGGCATTATTTTAGGTTCGATATCATTTGTGATTATTTCCCATTCCTTTGAGAGTACTATTTTTTACACGGGTTTATTCTTAATGTCCGCTGGCGTTGCTCTTATAAGCCCCACACTTACGGCCCTTACATCTCTGCATTCTGGCGAAGGTGACCAGGGTTTCCACCTTGGAGTATTCAGGTCATCGGGCTCAATGGCCCGGGCCTGCGGTCCTATGCTTGCTGGGTTCGCATACTTCGTTTACGGCTCAAAGGTAGCCTATTTGCTTGGGGCAATTATTTTAATCCTTCCCCTTGTGATCATGTTTAGAATTGCGAAACCAAACCATGAAAACACTACAAATTCACAACCTTAAAGCTTTTCACTCGCCAAAACTCTTACAACTATTAGTATGGTAGATGTTAAAACTTATACTTGCTCAACCATTATTTTGACCCCAATTACTGAATGAATCCCGAAGTTATCGATCAACTGGTCGAAAAAGATCCATCCCTTGAATCATCACGCCCTGCCTTAGAGGCAATGAAGGAAGGTGCATGTTGCATCCATCGTAGCTGGGGATTCGGTCAAATTACAGGCTTTGACAATGATCGTGGCATGGTTCTTATCGATTTCGAAGAGGAAGATCGAAAGAGTCATGCAATGGACCCAGTTTTTTGTATCGGTAAACTAGAAGTCTTACCCAGTGAGCACATTCTTTCAAAACATCGTGCGAATCCTGCCGAAATTGAGACCATAGCCAAGAAAGAGCCAGTGGAACTCGTAGTTGAGATTTTATCCACTTGTGAAGATGGTTGTGCTCAAGCCCGAGAAATTGAGAGAATCATGGCTTTTCTGCTCGGTCCAGCAAAAGGGAAAAAATGGTGGACTGCCACAAAGAAATTACTTGTCAAAGATCCTCGTGTGGCTGTCCCCAACAAAAAAATTGAGCCTTATGTTTTACGGGATGAACCAGTAAAACCTGAACAAGAAATATTACAGGACTTTTTTGACGAAAAAAGATCAAAGCATAAAATCATCCTTGCGGAAAAACTTTTCGATTTAGCAGCTGAAAAAGAAGACCTACAAGCTGATCTGCCACAGGTCTTAAACGAGCTAACCGTAGCAATTATGGAGGCTCGAAACCTTAGTCAAGCAGACCGCTTGTATGGTATCTGGGTTCGAAATAACCTTGCTCGAGATGTTGAGGAAGATGTAGAGAAATTAGAGCCCACCTCTGCTTCTATTTTAGAGGAGTGCAAAGACGACCTGCCCGGTTTGGCTGATCAAATGCCAACCAAGTTTCACCGTCGATTTCTTGATTTGGTTACCCGCGTATATGAGGGTGACTGGAAGCCTCTGGTCATAAATCTTTTACAAAATACTGCATTCAAATTTTCTGGTGAATGTGCACATTTTCTCGTTGATCAAGAAGAACCAAAACTTCTTATATCGTCGTTAAACAAAGCATTGGACGAGCAGAATGTGAAGGCACCCGTTTTACTTTGGATTCTTAAGTTTCGTGAACTATCCAAGTTTAAGGAGATTTTAAGTCCTTTGATTAATCCTCGCCTGCTTACTGCAGTATTTTCTGCCATTGATTATGAATCACTCCAGAATGCAACAACCCGCCGCATTCCGCTTGCCGAAATTTTATCAGATGACCGAGAATTGTTGCCCATTATTTTATCGAAAGGTTCGACTGAGAATGCCAAAGACCTAGCTCAAGCTTTACTTCTTAATCCTGGCTTTGAAGATTTAAGTAAACGTTCTTTGCTTGCTCGTTTTATTAAACGACATCCTGAAATCCAGGATATGATAGACGGGAATGGTTCACGAAGTGATTCTTCCGGTTCTGCTGCATCAGTCACGGATGATAGCCTGATTGTTTCTCAGGTAAGCTATGATCAGAAAATGTCTGATCTTGACCTTCTTAATAAAGAAAAGATCCCAACTAATTCGCAGGCCATTGAAGCAGCCCGTGAGCTTGGTGATTTGAGGGAGAATGCAGAGTATCAAATGGCTAAAGAGGAACAAAAGCTTCTTTTGGCTCGTCAATCGGAATTACAAACGGACCTAATGAGAGCGAAGCCTACGGACTTCACAGATGCTCCTAAAGAGAATGTCGGAATTGGTTCCATTGTTAATTTGATTGATTCAAAATCTGGTGAGAATCAAAAGTATGTAATCCTTGGTGCATGGGATAGTGATCCTGATAATAACATCCTTTCCTACCTCACTCCCCTTGGTCAAAGACTGCTCGGAAAGAAAAAGGGTGAATCCGTGGAGACAGAAGTGGAGGGTAATGTACAAAGCTGGAAAATTGAAAACCTGAGTCGCTGGATAGATTCCAAGTAGATTTTTTGCTTTTGGCTACTGAATCTTGTTTCAGTCAGCCCATAATTTAGTTTGCAAACTCCATGGCTAGATTGGATTCTAATCGTATATTGCCATGAAAATAACCGAGATATTACAGCTCCTTTCTGATAGCACGCGTTTGCGAATGCTTCGCTTACTTGCAAAAGAAGAGCTTTCGGTTGCTGAATTACAGGAGATTCTTGAGATGGGGCAGTCGAGAATATCCTCTCACCTTTCTTTACTTCGTCGAAATGGTATGGTTATAGACCGAAAAGATGGGAAAAAAACTTATTACACTCTTAGCCTAGATAAATCTTCTAAATTTAATATTGTTCGCCTAGCACTTTCAGAAGATTCAGAAGAAGAGTTTTGGGGCAGAGATCAGTCTTGTTTAGTTCGCGTTTTGGAGCGCAGACGCAGGGAAAGTGAAAAGTATTTCGATGAAGTTGCTGAACGATTAGGTAAGCATTATGTCCCCGGTCGTTCTTGGGAATCAATTGGTCATTTTCTTCTGCAGCTTGTACCTTATATTACCATTGTGGATTTAGGTGCGGGGGAAGGTATGATCTCTCAACTACTCGCTGAAAGAGCCAAAAAGGTTTATTGTATTGATAGTTCCAAGAGTATGGTACGAGTGGGGACAGAATTAGCGAAAAAGAAAAACTTTTCGAACCTGGAGTACAAACTTGGTGATATTGAAAAGGTTCCCTTAACAGATAACAGTGTTGACCTTGCGTTGATGAGTCAGTCACTACATCACGCACAGCACCCTGAACTTGCCCTGTCCGAAGCGTTCAGAATATTAAAACCTAAAGGGAAATTGATTGTTTTGGACCTTAAAAAACATCAATTCGAAAAAGCCCGTGACGCTTATGGTGACTTGTGGATGGGTTTTGGCGAAAATGAGCTTTACCGGATGATAAAAAAAGCAGGATTCAAGCGTTCAAAAGTTGAAACAGTCGCCAAGGAGACAGAGGAGCCTTTTTTCGAGACTATTCTTGGGATGGGTGAGTGCGCTTAGTTACTCACTTCTCTTAGGTTTTTTATATTTCCATTTGAGCCATAGCCTGACACTCGAAGTACTTTTCGGGTAAGACCTTTTAAGTCTTCTAAAATCAGATACAGACAAGGTACCATAAGCAGGGTGATGAAGGTGGCAAATAAGACCCCAAATCCTATCGCGATAGCCATTGGTTTCAGAAACTGAGCCTGGAGGCTTCGTTCGTATAAAATTGGAAGCAGCCCGACAAATGTGGTCAGGGATGTAAGGAGAATTGCTCGAAAACGGGCCATGCCTGCCAATCGTGCAGCTTCAAGAATCGAAGTTTCCTGGGCTCTTTTGTTTACATAATGGACTAGAACAAGGCTGTCATTAATTACGACCCCAGTTAGGGCAACAAGTCCAAAATGAGACAATTGGCTTAAGGGTAATCCAAATAAATAGTGACCGAGAACTGCACCAATTAAACCAAAAGGAATGACCGACATGATCAAAAAAGGTTGCAGGTAGGAACGAAAGGGGATGGCAAGCAGTCCATAGATTACAAATAAAGATATACCTCCAGCCTGAGCTAGCCCGGAATCGCTTTCTTCTTGTTCTTTTTTCTCCCCAACAAATGAAAAGCGAAGATTGGGGAATTCTGCCCGTAAGGCTGGTATGAAATGTTGATAAAGATCTTGTTCGATGAGCGGAATTTGAGCCACTACCTTGTCTGCTGAAGTTTGTACATTTATTATCCTGGAACGGTCCATTCTTTTAATGGTGGGATATCCTTTACCAAGCTCAATGGTAGCAACTTCTTCCAAAGGAGCTTCCACTCCGCTAGGGGTCCTTACGCGAAGGTTGGTAAGTGCTGTAAGGGTCTTACGATCAGCCAGAGGGTACCTGAGCATTACTTTCACTTCGTCGCGCTCCCTTTGGATACGTTGAATTTCTTGTCCGTAATAGGCTTGCCGCACTTGTCTGCCCAAATCTGATTGAGTTAGTCCAAGAGAGCGACCGTTGTCGGTCAGTTTAATTTTCATTTCCCTTTTCCCACCGGAATATGTGTCAGAAATATCAAAAAGTCCTTGGTAAGTTCCAAGTTTAGTCTTTAATTTTTCTGCTGCCAGACTCATTTCCTCCAGATTAAAACCTGCGATTTCCACATCAATAGCCGTTCTGCTGCCACCTGCTGCCACATCTCCGAAATATAATTCTTTGAGTCCAGGCAGTGGACCAATCCGTTCGCGCCAAAGGGCAGAAATTTGAGGAGCTGTTCGTGTCCGATCTTCAGATTTTATAAGTTCCACACTGATCTCACCCAAATTTGAGCCCGATACAATACTGGAAGAACTCTTTGGCCCACCCGAAAAAGGCTGGGCACCCATAGTCTTCATAATGTGCATGAAGGGGTTTGGTTCACCTTCTGATTCAAGATAGTCAACCACAGCGATTCTTGCCTTTTCTATTTCCTTTAATGCTTTTTCGGTGGTGGCTGCAGGCACCCCATCTTGCATGGAAATTTTTACAGATATGTAATCGGATGGAACTGGGGGTACGCCACGAATACTGGGTACATGACCACCAATTATTAATCCCATGGTTACGGCAAAAAGCCCGATGAAAAAGCTCAGAGTTAGATAGCGCCATTCAAGACACTTTTGAAGGAATGGTTGGTATGTTTTTTCAATGAACACTTCCAACCCTTTCGATATTCTATTTTGGAAGCGGGCCAACCAATTTTTAGGAACCTTATCGAAGCGGCAAAGGCTTAAATGGTAGGGAAGAATAAATTTTGATTCAATCAGTGAGAAGAATAAGGCGGGAATGACAACCAAGGGAATATCTTTCATGAGTTTCCCAAGCCAGCCTGGTAGGAAAAGCATGGGAACGAAAGCAACCATACTGGTAAGAATGGCAAAAGTTACGGGCATTGCTACCAAATGAGTTCCTTTGATGGAGGCTTGCAGGGAATTTTCACCTTTTGACCCCAAAGTGTAAACTGACTCACCAACAACAATGGCATCATCGACTAAAATTCCTAAAACAACAATAAAGGCAAAGAGTGAAACCAGGTTGATTGATGCACCCACAAAGCCCATGGTAGCGAAGGCACCCATAAAGGAGATAGGTAGTCCCAGTGCAACCCATACAGCTAGGGAAGGCCGCAGAAAAAGAGAGAGAACCAGAAACACAAGCACTAAACCTTGCAGTGCATTACGGATCATCATTTCCAGTCTCCCTTGTAGGTAATAGGAGGAGTCCTGCCAAATTGTCATGGTGATTCCTTCGGGAAGGCTGGTCGAAATATCTTTTACATAAGCATTTACTTTTTTTGAGATATCCAAAGGACTTTGTTTTCCAACTCTGAAAATGCGCAGGGTGACAGCTGGCTCATCTGTGAATTTCGTGTACAGGGCTTTATCTTCAAATCCATCTTTTACCTCGGCAAGTTCACCCAAGCTTAAGTGAGAACCATTGGAAGATGTAAGAATTTGCATCTTTTCAAATTGTTTTCCGTTATGGGCCTTACCCATGGAGCGGAGAAGGGTTTCTCCGGAAGAGGTGCGGGCAACTCCACCTGGAATGTCAACCGAGTTACTTTTTATAGCTCGTGACACTTCATCAAAGCTCATTCCATACTCACGTAATGCATTTTCTGAAACCTCAATTCCAATTTCTGGTTTCCGGATGCCTGCTATCTCAACCTGAGTAATACCGGGTAGGTTTGTTAACTCATCTAGGGTTTTATCAGCGAGCTTGCGAAGAGACTTTTCATCACAGTCTCCATGAATAGCCAAGGCCAAAACCCGACGTTTTTGGGTGGCCACTTCTACCATCGGTTTTTCAGCTTCTTCCGGGAAATTTAAAATTGAGTCCACCCGAACTTTTATTTCATCCGCCAAAAGCTTAGCATCTTTTCCACGGCTGACTTGTACGCTGACCACCCCCAAGTTTTCACGAGCAAAAGATGTCATCTCTTTGATGCCATCAAGATCCCAGATCTTTTCTTCAACTTGCTTACATATACCATCCTCCACTTCGAGAGGAGCCGCACCCGGGTAAGGCACCGATATGGTAACCAAGTCCAAGTCGAATTCCGGGAAGAGTTCCATCTTAAGAGCCCGGATTGAGAAAAAGCCGGAAATGACGATGATTCCCATCAGGAGGTTTGCCGCAACCCCGTTTCGTGCAAACCAAGCAATCATTGAGCAGTTTGGTTCAGATCCGATACCGAATTAACCAGCTGGACTTCCATGCCGTTGGCAATAATTTCAATCGGGGTGATACATACCTTTTCACCATTTGCCAAACCATCATTGACCCATACTTCTTTATCTGATCGATAAATGGTGTCGACTTGCCTGACTTGAAGACGGTTTTCTTCGTTCACGACTAGGATTGTATTTTGGGTGCGGAAAGCAGAATCCGGAATGACGAATACATCTCTGGATGCACCATGTAATTTTAAATTTACAAATTGGCCCACAGAAAGTGGTTCTTTTACTTGTTCTTGGGAGAATGGGTTGGCAAAGCAATGGTTTACTAAGCCCACAAGCTTGGTTAGCCTAGTTTGTGAGTCGACGACACCTTCTGATCTTGCAAGTTTCCCGCGATGGATAATGTCACCCTGCTTGTTTATAATTTCTATTTCTACAGACAATTCATTCGTGCTATCAAAGCCGTCGGTGAAACCGAGAAAATTCATCTCTGATTGGCTCAGCGAAAGAAAAACCTCTGCTGAATCTAAGGCATAAATTTCCGCCAATGCCGATGGTGAACCTGAGCCCACTTGTTGCCCCACATCAACCATTGTTTTCAAAATTCGACCTTGAAATGGAGCCTGAACGGAAGCCCTCTCTAAATTCTGCTCGGCTTGTGCTAGCTTTGCATTTGCCGCCCCCTCTTCTGCCCGTGCTTTTTGGATTTGTGGAATTCTTTTAACGAGGTCTGAAGCAAGGGTCCAGTCACGGTCACCCCACTCAATTCTAGCTTGCTTAGATAATTCAAGCTCTTGGGTAAGTTGTAGGTTGGTGCGGCTTACATTGGCTTTGGCTTCAGCCAAAGCAGCCTTCAGGTTGGTGTCTTCAATTGTAAGCAATAAGTCACCTTTCTTAAAAAAACCACCTGAACGGAATGATTTGGCTGAAGATTTTTCTTTCGCGATAGGGGCAACACCCTGAACTATTCCAGGGACTTCAGCGATTAAGGTGGTGAGGGTTTGTGGTCTAACTGTACCGAAAGTTGCGATACTAGATCGTAATTTAACTTTTTTAACATTTAGGGTCTCGACGAAAGGAATTTTCCGTTTCACTTCTTTCGCTTGAGGTTCAGGGCGCATGGTGATCAATGTTCGAGATGCGAATAATAAAACGCCCAAAACAATCACGGGAAGAATAATTTTTTTCATGGTTCAGTTTGGAGGGCAGGTATACCCAAGCCTAAAAAGAGATTTACGCGGTTTATAGCCCTTTGCTTGCGGATGTTTAGCAGGCTACTTTTAGAATCAAAAAATCTACGTTGAGAATCCAAGGCGTCAAAAATGCCTTGGATTCCACTTTTATAGCGGTCCCAACTGATTTGGGCCGCTGACTCGGCGGCTTTCGAAGCCGTTTGTAAATAAGTTTCTTCTGCACGAAGTCTACCTTCGTTAAAAAGAAGCGTTTCTACTTCTGTAAAAGCTCGCAGAGCGGTTGCCCGATAATTTGCAAAGGCAGCCTGCTTAAGGGCATCCGCTCTTCGTATCTGAGCTTTGAGGCGTCCACCTTGAAAGAGAGGCTGGGTCAGAGACCCGCCAAGTTCCCAGGTTTGAAATTGATTATCGAGCAAATCTTCAAAGTTTTCCGCTCGACTGCCAGGACCACCAGAGATTGACAGGGAGGGTAGGAGGCTCAAGCGGGAAGCAGAGAGATCAAAACCGGAGGCTTCAAGTTGGAGGCGGGAAGACAGAATATCAGGCCGGTTTTCCAGGGCAGTTGATGGAGTAGGGGGAAGAGCCAAAGAAGTGAGCTTGGGTAATAAGGTGGAAGCGTTCAAATCTAATTGACCGTGTGGGTACATACCTAAAAGAGCTTCAAGTTTTCGCACGGACTGGCTTTGTGTCCTAATACGCATGGAGTGGGAAGCCTGTGCACTTGCAAAAGCACTTGTGGCTAAATCATTTTCAAGAGAGGTAGCCAGACCATTTTTAAAACGATTTGATACAAAATTCTGATTGGTGCCAAAAATATCCATGGTTTGGCGAGCAAGTTCGGCCTGTTGTTGGTTCTCGGCTATCTCGAACCAAGTTTTCGATACCTGTCCAGCGATGGATAATCTGGCTCCCTCATAGTTCTGCGATGCCATCTCAAAATATTTTTTGGCGGATTCTTTTTGGGACTTTAATTTACCCCATAAATCAATTTCCCAACTTAGGTTGAGGCCGGCATTGAAGCTATTACTTGTAAAAGAGGTGCTCCCATTTGGTAAATTGAAGCCAATTAAATTTCTTTTACTTCGGCTTCCTGTAACACCAAGGTTAGCTTGGGGGCTCAGATTAGCTCCTATTATAACAGCTTCTTCGCCGCGCGCGAGTGTTTGCTCTGCCTGAGTTATAAGCTGGGGATTTCTGCTCCAAGCAGTTCGGATGGCTTCAGTCAGCCAAGGGTCCTCAAAGGTATCAGCCCAGTAGATTGTTTCCTGGGTTTCGCTGATATTTGTATCCCAAGAAGCCCATTTGTCAGGAATATCTTCCAAAGGTTTTGGGCTTTTCATGTCAGGTTTATGGGATACACAGCTGGTTACAAATAATGCACAAATCAGAGAATACGATAAGGGTATGAATATCTTCATTTGCTTATTCATTTAATACCAACTTCAACACCGTAGCTTACTAAAAGAATCAAAAGTCTGATCATAGTGTTTGTATCATTTTCATCTCAAAGGACTTGGGGGTAATCGTGAAGTCTTCGGTGTTGAGCAAAGGCTCCAAGCATGGCAGCAATGGAGAAGTGCAGATTCCAATAACCTTTCCCGGATATTTGGTTTGTTTGCCGTGAGGATTTCTTCATTCACAGAACGATTGTTTAAACATTTGTTTGAAATTTACAAGCTTAGGCATTTTTTTGTTCAGACATTCTAACTGATGGAATTCCATGAGCCGAAGAATGGCGCAAATATTTTTCAGAATATCTGAAATTTATGAATTTTTCATGATTACTGCTAATTTGCCTCAAGCTTGACCTGCTTTGGCATTGACAAAACAATGGAATTTCGGTTTTTTGATCCTTTTCTCGCAATTTCCCTTTACACTTTACGAAGAACAGAAATGATCAAGATTCGCTTGCAAAGACACGGTGCTCGTCATGCACCTTTTTATCGTATGGTAGTCGCACCATCGACATCACGCCGCGACGGGAGGTTTATCGAAGTTCTCGGTACTTACAACCCGCAAGCCCATGCCCGGACTGAAGAGCTAAAGCTTAAGATGGAGCGGGTTGATCATTGGTTACAAGTTGGTGCACAACCCACAGACACAGCGAAAAGTTTAATTAAGCAAGGCCGAATGAGTCCAGAAGAGTGGCTTGAACGTGCTGAGAAGAACACCAAGGCGAAGGCGGAGCGAGTTAAGAGAAAAAATGCGCCTGTTATCGAAGAGACTGCTCCAGCAGCTGAAGAAAAAGCAGAAGATGCACCAGCTGAAGCGAGCCCTGAAGCAGAGGTTAAGGAAGAAACAAAATCCGAAGTTGCTCCTGAACCTAAAAAAGAAGAGCCTGCTGCTCCAGATGCAAATGCCGAAGGAGAAACCAAAGCTGAAGCACCAAAGGAGGAGCCCAAGGACCAACCGAAAGAGGAATCTAAGGAAGATAAGGAGTCGGAGGCATAAATATTCTTTCGCCTTTTTCTCCCTTATTATGTTTTTAATTGGTGCCCATGATTCGTATGATGAGCCCAGCTTTGCGTTTCGACGT
>Ga0206130_10000652_pt1 | contig 56177 bp, 76 predicted proteins | sample Helgoland_Spring_9_FD_148637 | JGI IMG/M metagenome (GOLD analysis project Ga0206130, IMG submission 148637) | Pelagic subsurface seawater microbial communities from Kabeltonne, Helgoland, North Sea - Helgoland_Spring_Bloom_20160512_1 | ecosystem: Environmental > Aquatic > Marine > Epipelagic ... | reverse complement strand
TTCCTCAAGGGTTTCTTTGAGCCACTTGGCAAGCTTGCGCTTAATTGCAGCTGCTTTTCTACGTTTCTGCTCAATCTCAACTCTTTTCTTTAAACCTGTATGGCCTATTTCACGGCCTGTCTCTTTACTTAACCAGTGTGCTACTGCACGATAACTATACTGCTTAAGGTGTCGTTTAGCAAGCTCTAAAGCTTCTAACTCAGATTCAATGGGTACGAGTAACTTATCGTTGTCGGGGTGCAGTTCATAGCCAAAAGGAATACGTCTTGTTATCCTGACTATAGTATGCCATTTCTTGTTGTGGTTCTTTGGCGGTAACGGTAACTGCCAGAAGCCTAAATCTCTCTCAGGTACTATTCGTTTGAACCTTCTTTTGGTGGCAGATAGAAGATGCCTCCGCCAGATGTTACGTCTACTTTATCTACCTTACCAAGTCCTGCACGATCAAGCAAGTCTTTTGCTGCTACCATCTTCTCTTTAATGCCTAGCTCAGTAGGATCATATAGAGCGCCTACCATAGACATAGCAGCTTTAGGAGCAACACGTGCAAAGTAAGTACGTGTCTTCTCACCGATCTCATCCTTGAGAGCTTCAACAATAGCTGAAGTGCTTGAAGCAGGATCATAACCTGCAAGCTTCTTGGCTGCTACTGCATCACCGTTAGCTTCATCAAAGAGTACCTCTAAGAAGCGCTGTTGCTTTTCTGTTAGTGCTCTAGCCATAGTATATTCCTTATAGCGGATTATCGACTAGCTCATCATACGCTTTCCAAATATCATCTACTTCTGTCTGTAGAGTATCTAGCGTATCGCCTAGTCCATCTGTAATAGTTGTAGCCTTATCTACTTGACTACGTAAGTCTAAAAGCACCTTCTGTTGCTCTAAGATTTGTGTCATATTAGTAGATAGCTGTGCAAGCTTAGTATTTAGTCCACGCACATCATTGTCAAGTATAGCTTGCTCTAATGTTTGGATACGAGAGGTAAGCTCCGCAGCTTTTGCGTTGAATGAATCACTATTCTCCGCAACCTGTGCAATACCAGCTTCTACACCATAGAAACGCTGTAGTGTATCATAAGACCAATACACACCACCTGCAACTGTAGAAAGAACTGGAAGTGCCACAGCAACCATCCAGCCCTTAATGTTGTATCCACCTACGCTAAACTCAAAGTCCATCATTGTGTTGGCATTGCCCCATACTGATTAATGTATTCACCTGCTGCGTAAATCTCTGTAGCATTCTTCATCTCAGGTGTCAAGTAGCCCTGGAAGCCTGTACCAAAGCCTGACTCATCCCAAGTGATAACAAACTCATCAACAGCCTGTGTATATGTGATAGCTGTGTAGCTACCAACCATGTAGTTACCCTGTGCAGCATAGTTGTCTACAGATGCTGTAAGTTCATCGTTATTAGCCGCAGCCATGTAAGCACCAGCTTGTTGTGCAAAAGTCTCTACAGCTGTTACTGCCTCGTTATACTCGTTAACTTCAACAGCGTCTAATCTATATGCGTCTGTCTCAAGCATACCTTGTAGCTCAACCTGCTCAGGCTTAGTGTCTGCCTCTGATGCTACGGAAGCTACCTCAACTGCTGTCATAACTACAGCTGTAGCAGCAGTAAGATTATCTACTGCAGTGTTCAAGCTATTCATAGCCGCTGCATGTTCCTGCATAAACATCTGCTCAGCTGTCTGAGCAATGGCATAGTCATGTTGTAGTACAAGATCTTTAGCTTCTAGGTATGCACTTAGCTCATTTGTGGTAATAATACCCTCACTAAGTGCATCATCGTTAATCACACCACCAATAGCAGCATAACCTACAGCACCTACAGTCATAACACCACTGTTAGTGATACGATCCTGAATATCGCCAATAGAAGCGATAAGCATGTCAATCTTCTCTTGACCAGTTAGCTCGTAGTTAGTCTCTTGTGCGCTTACTGCTGCGGAAACGCTCACTAAGGCTGAGCTTAGGAGTATTGTCTTCAACGATCTCTTCATCTGTGTCTTCCTCTCCTACCCTAAGTAGGGTATCCCAAAACGCTTTATCTGTCTCATACCCAACGATATAAAGCGCTGGACTCTCTCTGTACTTCTTTATCGCTGCCTTCCCCATAAGCAGCTTACCCGTCTTACTATCGTTGATAGGGCAAGGGGTATTCGCTAACATCATACTGCGGAACACTATAGGGTCTTGGCACAATACAGATATAGCTGATACCTGTAACCCTAAGCCACCTACTTGCTGTGGTGCACCTAAGAGCCTAGCGTTCTTACGTCTGTTACAAGATTCATCCTGCTCCATCTTACCAGAGGATAAACCTAAGACGCTTATCTGTATCCCTGTAGAGCTAGGTAGTAAGCAACTATCGTTACCGCCACCACCCATCATCGTAGGAGCTATCGCTGACATAACAGGGGCAGCTGAACCAGCACCCGTAGCGTTGTAGTTGTTAGTTACAGTCTCCTCAGAGTTGTTACTGTCTACAGTGCTGTTCTCGTTACTCGTAGAGAAGTCACCTGTAACATCACCCGCCTGTGCAGTCATCCCCAATAACATCACGGAGATCAGGGTCACTGCACATAAGCTGTAGAGCGGCGTCTTTCTGACCGATGTATGTAAGAGTTTGTGCATCTAAGTTCCGTTGGCATTTGGCATCATTAGCCGGGCAAGAGGAAGGTAAGACCACAGATGAAGTACTACATGCAGTAGTTATACTCATACAAACCAGAAATGCAAGATTATTTAAAGTTCCCTGCCACGACATTGCGGATTTCACCCCGTGCGATACCGATGTCATGCAGTTCTTTGTCTGACATATTAGTGAGGATCCAGTAGTCTGCACGTGCTTGTTGTGCCTTTTGTAAGCTTGCTAAGAAGTCTGTGAAGGTCTTAATAATAAGTGTGAACATTGTATTTTCCTATGTTATGCCCAGCATCATTGCTAGACTTGCATAGTTATACATATGTTAGCGTTATTTACCTCTACTAAGTTTGCATACCCGCTATTCGTTATACGCCAGAGAAGGTCTCTGTTACAGTTAGGATAGTGTCTACGTGTGCTGCTGTATCAGGTGTTACTTGTATCTTATCACCAGCAGCAAGTACTAACTCAATATCAGAAAAGGTTATGTATTCACCTGCACCTAAGTTCTTACCCTCTAAGAAGTGTGACGTATATTCAGCGCTTGTTGCAGTAGCTGCTACGTACCACTCAATAGTAATATTTGTATTACCTGAGGAGTTATGGATGTGAAGATAGCTTATCTCAGCGACACAGTTATTAGGACATGTATACACATCCTCTGTAGTAGTACCAGTATTATGCCCATAGACAGAACGCCTACGAGCAGGTCTACCTTGGTGAGATAATGTAACAGCCATTACTCGTCAACCCACGCTTCATTCTCTGGGGTGTTAGGATCATCAGCAATGAGTTGACCTTTAGCGTTACGAGCACGTTTCTTACCTGGAGGAGGTGTAGCTTTCTTAGCTTTCTTCTTAGGCTTAGTAGCTACAATGTCTGCTTCCTGACAAATAGCATTGACGTTAGGGTCTTTGCTCTGAACGTTGCCATAGTTGTCTTCACCAGCAGATTGATTACCCATGGTGTCCCATACGTAGCCATGCTCATCTACACGGTAGCCCTTAGCTTCCAGTGCTTCTTTATATTTATGGTAGTATTTCATTACTTATTCTTCTTCATGTTAGTTGGTTTAGGAGCAGCCATTACCACTTCACCTTATCTGCCCAGTAAGCTGCACTCATCTTGCCCTTACTGATATTCTTTGCATGTCTAGCTTTGAATGATGCACGTTTCTTCTTCATGCGATCAGATTCACCCGCTTTAGGCTTGCCTGCTGTGGATGCTCCCTGCTCACCAAAGCGGATGAGCTTAATGGTATCACCTTCCTTGGCAAGTACGGCGTGGGATTTAGTCGGGTGTTTAGAAGTACGCTTGGGCTTGTTGTAACCTGCAAACTTCTCTCCTCTGTACTCTACAGCCATTAAGCTTTACCTGCTCTGCTATTACGAGGAAAACTACGGTTCTTAGCCTTTGTAGTTACTGCTAGGTTAGAACGCTTGTTATTCTTAGGATTACCATCCTTGTGATGTACGTCTTTGCCATCACCCTTCCTAACAGCACCACCAGCAGAGAGTTTAGCACGAGCAGAGTTACGAGATGCACGTTTCTTTACCTGAGCAGGCTTACCCTGGTAGTTAGCATACTCTTTTTTGTAGTCTCTAGCCATAGTCTCGCTCTCTATCGGGGTCTAGTACGTCTTTACGATCAAGTAGACCTTCTAAATACATCATTCGTTCTACGTAATCTAAGGTTAACTCTCTATCAGGGAAGACTTCCTGTAGGTGTGCTCTAGTGTAAAACACTTCACTACGAGGAATATGTACACGCTGGAAAGCTTTTACATCATTTGACGCTAAAGCAGAGTAAAACTCTTCTAATACGGAATCAGATGCGTATAGTTTTATTTGTTTAGACATGAATGTCAATACTTTTATTATACAAAGGGGAGAAAGTGGTACGTGCCGCAAACTAAGTATGAGGAGAGTGAGGGAGGAGAGAGTATTACTTAGAGTGTAACACGTACCAGTAGTGTAACACTTATTGTTTATACAAGTTTATATGTGTTACTTGTATATAGTGTACATTATAACTAATAATACTGTCAACCCTATAGTTAAAACTTTCTTAGTTAAAACTTAGAGAGTTATAACTTACCTATGTCCACTATCCTTTTTGTAACACTCTCTTATAGAGTAATACTCTTCTTTATTTATTACTTTACTTTAGTTTTAACTCTAAGAGTATTACTCTGTGTGCTCCTGCTCCGCAGTTATACCCATAGAAACACCCTGGTCAACCCCTAAAATGCACATACTTGTAAAGAAGTTACTAAATGTTACAACTTTATAGTAAAGTGTGATATATATGCACCATGTATACGACTAAATAAGGCAAAACTAGGGCAAAGCTAAAAACCCCGTGTGTGTATTAGTGTATATATACGTACCGCCACACCCCCCATGGCCCACGCACACCCCCCCTTTTGCTATGTTTTGTGCTACTATCACGCAAAACTAGGTGATTTATCTGTTTAAGCTGTTGTTTTATAGGTAATTCTATACTGTTACATCATCATTCGGCTCAATATAGCGTGAAATTATAGGGCGTTTTTTCATTTGTGTTTGTGATCACAAAAGCCGTGTATGAAATACCCTACCCCAACAATATGTGATCACAAATACCATACCCCTCTTTTTTGTGATCACATTTATATGCTGCATCTCTTATATAAGTAAGCTCTTATATGTCCTGGCTCTTATATAAGTAATCGCTTATATGCTACGTCTCTTCTGCACTACTATATAGCACGATAAAAACCTGGATCTTTAATGTTGCTCAAATGTCACGCTTTAAAGTTTCTGACCAGGAATTGTATTTTTTATTGTACATCTCTTTTGAAGTATGTCCTATTGATTGTAGAAAGTAACACAAAACAGAAAGAGTAAGACAATGACAAATTATGTGAGAAATATCCTTAAGACATACCGCATTGCCACAGTGTCAGACGTATCGGATGGCGTTGAATGGTACGATAGAGCAAAGCGCATGGCGGCATGGATTGCAAAAGAGACTAACATTCCAGAGACAACAGTGATCGGCGTTATGGCGGCACTATCGCCTAACAACAGATGGGAACGGAATTGCAAGGACGCTCTAACTATGTGCCAAGCGTGGATCAGTGGCGACACAACAGATGACTTCAAAGTGTCCTGCTATAACACGATGAAGCAGAAGGCGTGGTCTATCTTAGAGGATGACCTGACAACAGATGAAGACATTCTTTCCCGCCTCAATGGGCAGAAGATCCGCTCTTTCTACTCTAATATTCGTGGGCTTGATGAAGTAACTATTGATGGGCACGCATTGAATATTGCAAGGGGCAAGCGTGAAGGCCTTACATCTGACAAAACAAACATGGGCAAGAAACAGTATCGTGAATTGCAAGCCGCCTATGTAACAGCTGCCAAGCGTGTGAAAGTTAAGCCGCATGAATTGCAAGCTATCACATGGACAACATGGAAACGCATCCACAACATATAAGGCGGTGTAACATGATGGCAACACTTTTAATCTTTGCCCTATGTTTGGGCTTATCAATCGCTGGGGCTGCGTTTATGTATTTCCCACTGGACAACAACAAAGAGGATAAATGACATGGCACGACTAGACATAGACACAACCACGCTGGACGTAGCGGCACGGGCTTTAGCTAAATTCAAGCTTGACTACCCCGACAGGATTACTATTTGGGTAGAAGCAGAAGAAGGCCAGCTGGATATCAAAATTGGCAGTACAGCAAAGCGCAGGAACGAAGGCGGAATGCGTCATCACATATATTTTCACAAGACAGATGGACTGATGGAGGTTTAAACAATGATCTACGCTATCGCAGACGTACCACACGCAGATTATGACAACTATGACACCCTGAATAAACTCTTTCACGCATTGTCACCGCATGGCTGGGAGCATAGCTCGTGGAAGAATGACACTTGCCCGTCACTGCTCAAAGAGGAACGGCATGGCAATTATTGTCAGGTATTCGTGGACTATGTAGACCCTGCCATGCGGGAAGATCCAGAGTGGAGCTTACTATCATACAACTGCTATGACGCAGAGGGTATGATGACATTTCATGAGGAGTTTGACAATGTGGACAAGCTCATAATCTATCTAACAAAGAAGGTGACATCATGACCATTGGGACACTAGACCAAGAAGTGTGCGATATGTTTGACACAACCAACAAGACACTCGCACAGGTAGCAAGACACTTCCACCTGACTGAGCAGGAGGTAAAGAACATATTGCTGGACGTTACTGATGAACAGGCGACAGCATTGCAAAGAGAGAGAGGATATTGAGATGAATGTTCTAAGCTTATTTGATGGTATGTCCTGTGGTCAGATTGCACTTGACCAGCTGGGCATCAAGGTAGAAAACTATTTCGCTGCGGAGATTGACAAGTATGCAATCAAGGTGGCTCAAGCCAACTACCCTGACATGATACACCTTGGCGATGTGCGTAACGTACAGACCTCTGGCGATCACCTGATGGATGACTTTGACTGTGGACACAAAATTGACTTACTGATCGGCGGCTCACCATGCCAAGGCTTCAGCTTTGCAGGTAAGCAACTCAACTTTGATGACCCACGCAGTAAGTTATTCTTTGAGTATGTCAGACTTCTCAAGGCTCTCAAGCCCAAGTATTTCCTGCTGGAGAATGTCAGGATGAAGAAGGAGAGCATGGAAGTTATCACTGAGATGCTGGGCGTTGAGCCTGTGGCAATCAACAGCAACCTAGTGTCAGCACAGAACAGACACCGCCTATACTGGACTAACATCCCTATGGATGGCATCCCAGAGGATCGTGGTATTGTATTGTCTGACATCTTAGAGGATGGTTGCACAGACAGGGACAAGTTACACTGTATTGACGCCAACTATTTCAAGGGCGGAAACCTCAAGTCATACTTTGAGAAGCACCGCAGACAGTTAGTCTTTAGCACAGATGGTATGTGCCATGTTGGTGATGCTGATCTCAAGGGACATGGCTACAACAAACGAGTGTATCACCCTGCGGGTAAAGGGCCAAGCCTGTGCGCTAGTAGCGGTGGCAACCTTGAGCCTAAGACATACGTTGACCCTGACGCATGGCGCAAGCTAACACCCTTAGAGTGTGAACGCTTACAGACTGTGCCAGAGGGCTACACTGCACACGTTAGTAACACGCAGCGGTATCGTATGCTGGGCAATGGATGGACAGTAGAAGTAATCAAACACATCATGAAAGGAATGGCGTAATGCCTAGGACAATCAAACTAAAACTTACACGCACAGACACTTGGTATCCAGAGTATGAAGTGCCTGACCATGTAAAGGATGAGGACATATATGAGCACATCTTTGAAGAAAATCCCGCTTCTGTGTTTGATGAGATGTGCAACAAGCACACGCTAGATACTGAACTAAATTTAGATGAAATACTGGAGGACTGAACAATGTATACGCTAGAACTAACATCAAGCCAGCTATTCATGCTGAAGGAAATGATTGACAATGACATTGACATGTCCGGCATGGATGCACCAGACTACACTGACATAGATGTCATGCAATACTATCTGGATCGTTGCACAGTGTATAACTTAGTGATAGAGGAGTTGTCGTAATGACTAAGTACCATGTAAGTATTACCATATACAACTCGTTTGAGGTTGAGGCTGATAATGAAGAACAGGCAGAACAAATAGTGCGTGAACTATCAGTGCATGACACATTAGACTGCGCAGACTACAACATAAACTATGTAGAGGAAATAGAGACATGATCCGCATCATAATCACCAGCAAGATAACGCACAAACCCTTGTGCTATCACACAGTGACAGACATGAGGGAGGCAGACAGACTGGCTGCTACTTACAGCCGCATGGAAGGTATCAAAACAGAGATAAGGGTAACAGAATGAAGAAGAACTATCGTACCGCATATGATCAACTCAAGAAACTAGGCGTCACAGTCTATGAGGATGACGATGGCTTCCGCATCTCAGGTGAGGACAACTACCCAGAGGTGTGGGCTGACTACTACTGTGAGTTTGGTGGCACTGTCTTGGATGACTTTGGTGTCAACCACAAGATCAATGCTATCCTGGAAAAGCAGGGGCTATTCGCTGAGTGGGAGAACACTGGCGTCCTAGGTGTTGCTGAAATGTAACGTGACATAATGGTAACATTGACGCAGCCGAATACAATTACTAATCTATAAATGTCTAACAAAGGAGAGAGACATGACTAACACACAAAACTCTAAGATCATCACACACCTTCGTGCAACCAAGGGTCTGACCCAGCGTGAGGCTATGCTGGACTACAGCATCCAGTCATTCACTAAGCGTATCTCTGAGCTACGCAAGTCAGGCTACCGCATTGATGGCGTTAAGGGTAAGCACCCTGTGACAGGTCAGCAGTACACACGCTATGTGCTTATTGAGGAGACAGCGTAATGATAGCCAGTAAAGCAATCAAGGTTTACAAGAACACATACGTCAATCAGCATGAGGAGTTTGTATCTACAGTGTTCACACCATACGATGCCCATCGTCTACGAGCTAAACTATTTGAGGACAACAAGGTGCATCGTATAACCATGAAGAGCGTTAAGAATACTGTTCTGAAAAGCTATAGATCATGATAGGAGAGATACTAAGATCACTAGTAGGCTTGTACGTCCTAGCACCCTTTCTTTACCTAGGCTACGTCTATATAAACCCTTAAACTACAGGAGAGAGAAATGAATATCCCCAAGGCATCAGCCACACTACAAGAGATCGTAGACTTCTATGCCAAGTCACCTGCGTTTGCTAGGTTGGCAGCTACGACACAGAAGGACTACGATACTCAACTGGCTGCGGTGTGTAGCACAGTAGTGGAGGGCAAGCGCCTTGGGGCGTATCGCCATAAGAGTATCAAGGTACGTCACCTTACTCAGGCTTATGAAAGCTGGCTATCCGTTGGTGTTCGCACTGCTAACTATCGTAAGTCTGTTCTGTCTGTAGCATGGAAACATTCAATGAGACATGACGTAATGACGCACGATCCAGTGGCTCTATTAGAAACCAAGTCTGGTCAACCACGGCGTGTACTATGGAGCAGAGATCAAGTACAGACATTCCTTTCCACAGCTTATGGTGACTTCCGCTGGCGCAGCATTGGGCTGATTGTTCACATGGCTTACGATTGGGGGCAGCGTGTTGGTGATATGCGTGTTCTCCAGTGGGACAAGCTAGACTTAACTCAGTGCCGCATGGACTTAACACAGAGCAAGCGCAACGCAGAGATACACCTTCCTATCTCTAAGGGTTTGTGTGATATGCTGCGACAGCAAAAGAAAGACTTTGGGTTCCAGGACTACGTTGCGCCTCGTGTAAAGCCAAGGGCGGGGGCGTACTCACCCTACGATAAAGTAGAAATAGGTATCATTATCAATGAGGTACTCAAGGAAGCTAATCTACCTATGACACTCACAGCTATGGACTTACGGCGTACCGCTGTCACAGAGATGATGGAGGGTGGCGCAGACTTAGCAGGTATCATGCAGGTAACAGGACACAAGGAAGTTGGATCAGTAAAGCCTTACATGGTCAACACATTCAGTGGTGCATCCAAGGCACTAGCAGCGAGAGGTAAAGATGACGATGAACATTCGTAAATACTTAGACAGCCTCGACTTAAAAGAGGATGAGAGCAGACGTATGAACTGCCCATCCTGCCATAGCAGGAACACATTTACTGTCACCAAAGAGATGGGGCTAATCAAGTACAACTGCTATAAGCTAAACTGTAGCATTGGCGGGTATCATCACACTGACCTTACAGCAGCAGAGATAAAAATCCTCATGGCTAAACAAGAGAAGCCTATGCAGATGGAGCCTGAGACTATGGAGATACCTGAATATGTGGTACAGCCTACAGCAGAGCATGATAAGTTTCACAGGTTCACTAAACGCTGGGGTATCGTAGATAGACGCCTACTCTATGATGTTAAGGATGAACGTGTTGTATTCCCGATACACTACAAAGGGCGCATCATTGATGCTAATGGACGTGCAGTGGGCGATAAGCTGCCTAAGTGGTATCGCTATACAGGTAAGGCAGACTACTACACTGTAGGGACGGGTTCAACACTTCTAGTATTAGAGGATTGTGTGTCAGCTATGGTTGCTTATCAGGAGTTTCCTAACGTGACAGCCATGGCTATCCTAGGCACAGCCCTTACGTCTGCACACATGGATAAAATAAGCCAGTATGACAATGTTATTGTAGCACTAGATCCTGATGCTGCACACAAGACTTTGCAGTTTAGTAGAGAGATAGCACTATGGACCAATGCAAATTGTTTAGCCTTTAGACTTGACGATGACATCAAATATAGGCTAACTGATGACCTAGAACGATTAAAGGAATTACTATCATGAACGATCTTAAAGATTTCCTTAAAGAGATGGGCCTAGAGAGTGTCCACCCTAAGCCAAGCGCAGAGAAGCCTGACTATATGCAGCCAGGATATTATGTAGATCCACGAAACAAGTACGGTGAGGTTCCATTTTAATGATTAGTGAGAACCAACTAGAACTGTTTGAAAAGGTTGTAGAGCATTACGAAGATGGACTTGAGTGTAATAACTGTGGTGTAGTACAACCTGTTGAGAAATTTCAGCACATGGTATCAGGTGAGATAAAAAGAAAGTGCCGCACTTGTGCTAGGGAGCAATCCAATCTGGTTAAATATTTAAAGAAGTTGCACCCGTATCCTGACGACAGTTACACTTGTCCCATATGTGATCGCAGCATTGATCAGATAGGAAAGAAGGGACAGAAGAGATTACAGAATTGGGTACTTGATCACTGCCACGATACAGAAACGTATAGAGGTTGGCTGTGTCATCATTGCAATACAGGACTGGGTGCATTCAAAGATGACATCAATAGAATTAGAAATGCCGTAGCGTACCTACAAAAACATGAGGAGATAGCACATGATTGAAGCAACTTACATTACCCACATGGGTAGTGACTTGACCGTAGCTAACGCTGCACGAGTGTCATTTGGTAAGAAATCTGAGATGGAAGACGATCCTTGGGGGCCACCAAAGCTCAAGGCTAAGGATGATAAGCTCATTCGCTACCTAGCCAAGCACAAGCACATCAGTCCATTCGGACATTGCTTCGCAAGCTTCCACGTCAAGGCTCCAATCTTTGTAGCACGGCAGCTAGTCAAGCATAAGTTCTTGAGATGGAACGAGATTTCTAGGCGCTACGTGGATGATGAGCCAGAGTTTTATGTACCTGACGTGTGGCGAGGGCGCAGTGCTGACAAGAAGCAAGGTAGTGATGGTGTCGTTGATGTAGGTGACTGGGGTGATACTAACTGGGCATGTCTCAAAGCCTACAAAGATCTTCTTGAGCATGGTGTAGCACCAGAGCAAGCCCGTATGGTACTGCCACAGTCTACTATGACTGAGTGGTACTGGTCAGGTAGCTTAGATGCCTTCGCTGATATGTGTAACCTACGCTGCAAGCGTGACACACAGGCAGAGACACGAGAGGTAGCTGCCCAGATAGACCATAAGATGATTGAGCTATTCCCTGTGTCATGGGATGCACTAACGGAGGATGAAGATGACTAAACTGTATGACTTAGAGCAAATGATAATGGACTGCTGGCATGTATGCGATGACCTACAGGTAGTGTTCAAACAGATAGGTGACGGTGAACGTGAGCCTACACAAGACGAACTGATGAACGCCCTGCTTGGTATGCAGCAAGTGTACCAGTGGAAGTTTGAGCAGTTGTTCAACAAGTATGAGGATGTACTCCGTGACAGACAATGAGTGGCCTTTAGAGGCAGACTTTAGTGACATAAGACCTATGACACCAGAGGAACGTAAGGCATCCCAAGAACGTGATGAAAAGAATAAGTGGCGCAAGTGTGTCAGCTGTGGTAATGCAAGCAAGGACACATGGTGTGGCTTCTGTCTGGAGGAAGAATGATTCGTAGTGAATGGAAACGTTTGATGAAAGAGAACCAGGACTTTAAGGAGAGTGTATTGGCTGAGCATAATAGAATAGAACCGCCTGTTACGGCAGCGGATAATGTCAACAACCCAGCGCACTATGGTAAGGGTAGCATTGAGTGCATTGACTACATTGAAGACTTCCTCACCACAGAGGAATACATAGGCTACCTGCGTGGTAACATAGCTAAGTACCTACACCGCTGGCGTTACAAGAACAAACAAGAGGATCTACTCAAGTCACAGTGGTACTTGGATCGTCTGATAAAGCTAGATGGAAAGGATAAGACATGATACCTATAGGTCAATTACGTTTGTTACTAACCAAGGCAGGGCTTGAGTATGTCATCACCCGTGTGGAAGGTAACGTAGCTCACGTTAACATTCTTGTAGCGGAGCAACCTGATGTACACAGTTGAGTTTGAATCAGACGCTGCTGTAATCACAACCCTAGACCAGGATGACATGCACGAGGATGTGGAAGTCATCTTAGGTGATGATGGTGATGTATATATCCGACAGTTTGAACCAGACATGGACTGTTACCAGATGGTTATCATGAGCCATCAGCAACTCATTGATATTATGGCAGCATACAACAGTAAAGAAGGGGCTTTCTACATATCATTTGAGAGGCCACAAGTATGAATGAACTAGGACAAGGGTTTTTCGCTGGCGTATTCGCAATGTATGTGTTAGCCCTACCCTTACTATACCATATGGTAGAGCCAGAGGATGAGGAGATGGATAACTCTGGCCCTATCAAGTTTGCTTTCCTGTGGCCTTTGATTGCACTGGAAGTATTATATCGTATCTTTGTAGGAGAGAAAGACAATGATGGAACTGGCACTAATTAAGACGTTACTTAACCGTGACTTCTATGAACAACACAAGGGCATTCGCTGCCCTGATAAGATCTTCACTAAGGATGTACGCAAGATCAAGCAGGCACTAGATGCTGCTATGCGTAAATATGAGGGTGATCTAAACACGTCAGACCTAGAGGCTTTGTTCTACTCACAGAACCAGACGATGACAACCGCTACTAAAACTGCCTATGAAGATCTCTTTCGCAAGATAAATAAAGAAGACACTATCAAAGAGGATATCGCTACAGACGTACTTGGCAGTATGTTTCAGCAGTATGTAGGTGAGCAGGTAGCCAACCTAGGCTTTGACTTCGTTAACGGCACACAGACCAGCCTAGAGCCTCTCAGACGTATGCTTGAGAACTACAAGGATGACTTCACCCCCAACCTTCGTATTGAGTGGGAAGACATCAGCATCGACACACTACTCAAGGCAAACGATCTACAGACACAATGGAAGTTTAATATCCCTAGCCTACGCCGCAAGGTAGAGGGTGTCAGTGGTGGTCACTTACTGTTGGTAGGCGCACGTCCTAACACAGGTAAGACATCCTTCCATGCTTCTCTCATTGCTGGACCTGAGGGTTGGGCGCACCAAGGCGCTAAGTGTGTTGTGCTATGTAATGAGGAAGCGTATGAGCGTGTAGGAGCACGTTACTTGAGTGCCGCCTCTAACATGTCCATGGATGAGGTTAAGGCTAACGTAGCCCTTGCTCGTAGCCGCTATGAACCTGTCAGGAAGAACATTCGCATCAAGGACAGCACCAACAAGGATATGCAGTGGGTTGAGTCTCTGGTTAAGCAAGAGCGTCCCGACATACTGATCCTGGATATGGGTGATAAGTTTGCCAGTAAGACTAGCGATAAGTCCGATGTGTACCTAAAAGATGCGGCTATCTATGCTCGTAACATTGCCAAGCAATACAACTGTTGTGTTGTATGGATGTCACAGCTGAGTGCTGTAGCAGAGGGTAAGGTATATGTAGACCAATCCATGATGGAAGGCAGTAAGACAGGTAAAGCAGCAGAGGCAGACCTTATGGTTCTGATCTCTAAGAACCCCATTGTTGAGGGTGCTGATGAAGAAGATACACAACGGCACTTGAATATAGCTAAGAATAAGCTTAAGGGTGGTTGGCACGGTGTAGTACACTGTGAGTTAGACGGGGCGAGATCACTATATCAAGCCTAGAGGAGAGAGAGATGAGACTTGTACTAGACGTTGAGAACACAACAAACAGGCGTAGGGATAAGCTACACCTAGACCCATATGAGGAGGGTAACTTCCTTGTGCAAGTCGGTATGCAGAACGCAGATAATCACGAAGAGTTACATATTGTAACATTAGATCACGTTGAGAAGAAAGACACTAGTGGTGCTGGGCGTAAGCTAATTCAACAAATCTTAGACATGACTACTCTTCTCATCATGCACAATGCGCAGCACGATCTGATGTGGCTATGGGAATGTGGCTTTAAGTATGACGGGCCTATCTATGACACCATGCTTGCAGAGTATATTCTACTGCGTGGTCAGAAGGAGCCGTTAAGCTTAGAAGCATGTGCAGAGAGACGCAACCTTAACGCTCAGAAGGATGACACCCTTAAGCGTTACTTTAAGGAAGGGTATAATACAAATGAGATTCCTCTCAGTGAGCTTTGCTTTTATCTTAGGTGCGATCTCGACACAACTCGTGAGTTGTTCCACAGCATTGAGGCAGACTACGGTGAACCCGATTCAGCCAGTCTACACACCGTTAGAGACGTTACCTTCAGAACCTGTCAAACCCTTACCCGAATGTACATGTCAGGAATCAGGGTGGATCGTACAGCCTTAGATGATGTACGCTTACAGTTTGAACGTGAGAAGGCAGACATTGAGGATCGGCTACAGCATAAGGTGCGTGAGATAATGGGTGACACACCTATCAATCTTAACTCACCAGAGCAGATGTCTCAGGTGGTCTTCTCTCGTAAGGTTAACAACAAGAAAGAGTGGGCTGACTTGTTTGAGCATGTGCGTGACAAGAAGGAGTTTAAGCAGGCTGTAGAAGCTAACAGTACTATCATAAAACGTACAAAAGCTTTTACCTGTCCTACATGTGAGGGTACAGGTAAGACTTACAAGATCAAAAAGGATGGCACTAAGTTTGCTAAACCTAACAAGTGTAAGGACTGTGATGCTCGTGGCTACGGCTTGAAAGAGCTTAATCATATAGCTGGTCTAGGCTTTGGTGCGCCAAGCAAGAAGTGGGTAAGTGCTAACGGGTTTAGTACAGGGAAGGATAACTTAGATGTACTTGTGGGAACTGCTAAAACGAACAATATGGATGCTGCTGTTGAGTTTCTTACTGACCTTAAGCGTCTTTCTGCTGTTAGTAGCTACCTCTCTAGTTTTGTGGAAGGTATCGACACCTTCACCAAGTCAGACGGATTCCTGCATGTGGGACTCACTCAGCATATTACCAGTACAGGTAGATTTTCTGGAAGAAACCCCAACATGCAAAACATGCCAAGAGGCGGGACGTTTCCCGTAAAGAAAGTGTTTGTGTCTCGCTGGGATGGCGGCTACATCTGTGAGGCTGACTTTGCTCAACTTGAATTTAGAACGGCTGCATACTTGGCTCAGGATGAAGTTGCTATGGAAGAGATCAACACGGGCTTTGACGTACACAGCTATACTGCACAGGTTATCTCTGATGCAGGACAGCCTACGTCACGTCAGGAAGCCAAGGCTCATACCTTTGCACCTCTCTTTGGTGCTACAGGTTATGGCAGATCTAAGGCAGAGGAAGCCTACTACATCCACTTCAATGAGAAGTATCAGGGTGTAGCTAACTGGCACAAGAACTTAGCTGATGAAGCTGTACGGTTTAACAAGATTACTAATGTGTCAGGGCGGCAGTACGCATTCCCTGATGTTAAGCGCAACGCTCGTGGTGGTGTATCACACTTCACCATGATTAAGAACTATCCAGTGCAGGGTTTTGCTACTGGTGATGTTGTTCCTGTTGTGCTAATTGAACTGGAGGAGCGGTTGAAGGGGCTACAATCTTGCTTAGTGAATACTGTTCACGACTCAACGGTTATAGACATTCACCCAGAGGAGAAGGAGACAGTGTTAAGTATTATAGAAGACATGAATGAGGGCTTGACAGACTTAATTGAGAAAGCCTATAACGTAAAAATGAATGTGCCTCTATTATTAGAATCTAAAATCGGGCCGAATTGGCTTGACGTAAGAGACGTATGAGGTATAACTAAGACTCTTTTTGACTGTAGTAAAGGATATACAGATGAGTACAGAACTAGCAACAACAGGTTGGGTAGACCCATTAGCAGAGCTAATAGGTGAACCTAGACCACAGACACAATCACGATCTTCTCTGGCTCGTGTTAACGTGTTGAGTACAGCCATTAAAGGCGAGAAAGAATTTGGTGGTGAGAAGATCAAGACAGACGTTGTACCTGTTGGGTCTTACAAGATCACACTTGGTGATAATGTCTTCTATGCAAAAAGCGTAGAGGTTCGTATAATCACGCATCGCTTTCAGTTTCAGCGGTGGAATGCTTCATCTAATGAGATGGAGAAGTCCGTTATGAGTCGTTCTACTTACAGCGACTTAAAGGATAGCACTGGTGGCTTTAACTTAGGCCGTCCCTCTGGTTACATTCAGGATTGGAACGCACTACCTGAAGCTACTAAGGAGATTATTCGCTCAGCTAAACGTGTGAAGATCTTCATGGGTACACTTACAGTTAAAGCTCCTCTTGATGATGCAGGACAACCTACTGCTGGTGAGTATGTTGATATCCCATTCGTTATGGATGTTAAAAATAACGATAGCCTCAAGAGCCTTGCAGCTACTGAAAAAGCTATTGAGCGCAAGAACGTCAAAACTCACATGGCTAAGGTTATCCTTAGTGGTGCAGAGGCTTCTATTCCTACAGGTGCTATCTATGGCTACATTACTTCTTCTGTAGGAGAGATTGTACAGGAGTCAGACGAAGACACTGCAGCTATGAGGAAAGTAGCTTCAGACTTCTTGGATTATGTCAGCTACTCAAATGGTAAGATCATGGATCTACACATTGAGCGTTCCAATACAAGTATGAGCAAGGAAGATGCAGCACTTGTAGGTTCTATTATTGATGTAGAAGAGGCACCATACTAATGACTCATCCTGCAGAGATAGCTGTTTTCTCTTTCTTGCAGAAGGCTATGGCTGGTGAGACTACTATGACAGAGGAGGTGGCTAAACAAGTCGCCTCCGATGTTGAGGCTGCTTTGTATAAGCAATTCTCAGGTGGTCCTCGTGATGATTTTCGCTTACGGATGTCTAATATCGGTAGGCCTAAGTGTCAGCTATGGTTTGACAAGAATGACCCAGAAGACAAGACACCTTTCCCTCCACACTTCCTGATGAACATGATCCTTGGCGATATAGTTGAGGCTGTGTTTAAGGGTATCCTACGTTCAGCAGGCATAGAGTTTGAGGATAACAAGCGTGTTACTCTCAAGCTACCTCATGGTCAGGAGATCAAGGGTGAGTATGACATGGAGATGGATGGGCGCATTGACGATGTTAAGTCTGCCTCGCCTTGGTCCTATGATAACAAGTTTGCATCCTTTGGTTCACTCGCCTACAAGGATGGCTTTGGCTATGTAGCACAGCTTGTGGGCTACGCAGAGGCCGCTGGAAAGGATGTAGGTGGCTGGTGGGTAGTCAACAAAGCAAATGGTCAATTCAAGTATGTGGACGCCTCTGAGGATGTAGACAAGGAGGCAGTTCTAGCCGACATTCAAGCTACCGTAGACTACATTGATAACGATGAACCGTTTGAGCGTTGCTTTGAGCCTGTAGAGGAATCCTTCTACCGTAAGAAGACAGGCAACTGGGTGCTACCTGATGACTGTAAATTCTGTAGCTTTAAACATAAGTGTCATGACAACTTTGAGACACGCCCAAGCATCCCAAGTAAATCCAAAAACCCGCAACTTGTGGACTACACTTACATTGCACCTGAGTATGTAGATGCCTAGAAAGCATAACTCTCGCACATATCGCAGTGGCCTTGAAGTTGAGGCCGCTGCATACCTCAAGGATAGGCAGAAGATTGTAGCCTATGAAAAGCTAAAGATAGAGTGGGAGGATCTAAAGTATCGTACATACACACCAGACTTTGAGCTAGATAATGGTATTATTATTGAGCTGAAGGGGTTGTTTTCTGCTGCAGATAGACGTAAACATATAGAGATACAGCGTCAGCATCCTACACTAGATATTCGTTTTGTATTTAGTAATGCTAATTCAAGGCTTTACAAAGGAGCCAAGAGTAGGTACTGCGATTGGTGCGATCAAAAGGGTTTCCTCTGGGCTAATCGTGTGATACCAGAAGAGTGGCTCAAAGAGAAAGGCAAGCGAATGAAAGAGCAACGTGTCAAAGTTAAGAGGAGAGAGTAGTGGCTTATGAGATTAAACCTGGTGACGTAGCTATTGTATTATCTCCTGTCGTTGAGGACGGTGAGTGGACTGGCAGTATCAAGACTGGCATGGTCTTTGGTTCGGCTGGTTCAGAGGATGGCATGAGGGCTGCTCTTGATGAGGCACTCACTATGTCTGCAGCACAGCAGTTCTTAGAGCTTTACCCTGATGCTTGGGAAGACTTTGCAGATCTACGGCAGGGTATTATTCAAGAGATGTTTCCCGATCAGTATGCAGAAGCAGAACAAGAGCAAGCAGAAGCTACAGCGTATGAAGTAGAGGATAATGTAGTTACACTTACACGCTGGTCTAAGACACAGGGAAGCGCATGAAGAAGTTTAGTGTTACTTTTGTTATGAAGGTTGATAAGAATAATAACATACTATCATCCTACGAAGACAGTCATGAGCAAGACATTCATGACTTGATTACAGATGTTATCTATGATGTAGATGATGTGGAGATTGAGAACTTAAACGTCAAGGAGAGACAATGATTACACAAGAAGATATAGATGCGTTTGCTGCTATGACTAATGTTGATACCCAAGAGTACTCTTATTGGGTAGAAGATAAAATTGTCACAGAAGGAGATGACAGACTTGTTGAAAACATTTTAGGTTTGGTTGGTGAGGCAGGTGAAGTAGCTGAGAAGATTAAGAAATACCGTAGGGATAACACTAAGATCAATAAGGAAGACATCGTTAAAGAGTTAGGAGATGTTGTGTTCTACGCTACAGCCCTAGCTAATTACTTTTACAGTGATCTGACAGACGTACTGCAAACTAATATGGACAAACTAAACAGCCGTGCAAGACGTGGCGTTATTAAAGGATCAGGTGACAACCGATGAGCAATCAACTACCAACAGACTATCAAGCATTCATTCACAAGTCACGCTACGCCAAGTACTTTGACGGCGAAGGCCGTGAGTCATGGGGTAAGACAGTAAGCCGCTACATGGATAACGTAGTGCGCCGTGTGACAGGTGACAACTCTTACATCAACGACATTGAGCAGGCTATCCTTGGTCAAGAGATCATGCCCTCCATGAGAGCTATGATGACAGCTGGGCCAGCGCTTGATCGTGACAACACTGCAGGCTACAACTGTAGCTACCTACCCGTAGATGACCCTAAGTCCTTTGATGAGGCTATGTACATCCTCCTCTGCGGCACTGGTGTCGGGTTCAGTGTCGAGCGCCAGTTCATCAGCAAGCTCCCAGAAGTGCCTGAGTTGTTCCAGAGTGAGTCTATCGTTGTCGTTAAGGACAGTAAGGAAGGCTGGGCTAAGGGGTTCCGTCAAGTTCTTGCACTCCTGTGGGCTGGTGAGATTCCTAAGTGGGATGTATCCCAAGTTCGTCCTGCTGGTGCAAGACTTAAAACATTTGGCGGTAGAGCGTCAGGCCCAGCGCCACTCGTAGAACTATTTAACTTTGCTGTGTCTACCTTCAAGGCGGCACAAGGACGCAAGCTTAGCTCTATGGAGTGTCATGATCTGATGTGCTTCATTGGTCAGATCGTGGTTGTAGGCGGTGTGAGACGTTCAGCTATGATCAGTCTGTCTAACCTGAGTGATGACCGTATGCGTCACGCTAAGTCAGGACAGTGGTGGGAAACTGCTGGTCATCGTGCCTTGGCTAACAACTCTGTGTCGTACACTGAGAAGCCAGACATGGAAACATTCATGCGTGAGTGGCTTGCACTGGTTGAGTCTAAGTCTGGTGAGCGTGGTATCTTCAATCGTGAGGCATCCAAGAAACAAGCAGCTAAGTTTGGGCGGCGTGATCCTAACTATGAGTTCGGTACAAACCCTTGTTCTGAAATCATTTTACGCCCATATCAGTTTTGCAACCTAACAGAGTGCGTAGTACGTGCTACTGATACTATTGAGGATCTTGAGCGTAAGGTTAAGCTGGCTACCATCTTAGGTACGATCCAGTCTACCATGATTAAGTTCCCCTATCTGCGTAAGGTCTGGCAGAACAACACAGCAGAAGAGCGCTTGCTTGGTGTGTCTATGACAGGCATCATGGACAACCCTCTTATGACAAACAAGAACAAAGGACTGGAGAAAACCCTTGAGCATTTACGATCCATTGCTGTGGCTACTAACGCTGAGTGGGCTGAACTTCTTGGCATCCCTGCTTCTGCTAGTATCAGCTGCGTTAAACCTTCCGGTACGGTATCACAGCTGGTTGACTCTGCTTCTGGTATTCATGCTCGTCACAGCCCCTATTACATTCGCACTGTGCGTGGTGACAGCAAAGACCCTCTGACGCAGTTCATGATTGACCAAGGTATTCCTAATGAGCCTTGCGTCATGAAGCCTGACTCTACTGTAGTGTTTAGCTTCCCTGTTAAGTCTCCTGAGCAGGCTGTCACACGTAATGATATGACTGCTGTAGAGCAGCTTGAGTTGTGGCTCACCTATCAGCGACACTGGTGTGAGCATAAGCCAAGTGTAACTATCTCAGTTCGGGATTCTGATTGGATGTCTGTGGGAGCGTTTGTATATGAACACTTTGATGAGATGTCAGGTGTATCATTCCTGCCACACTCAGATCATACTTACCAGCAAGCACCTTATCAGGACTGCACTAAGGAAGAGTACGAAGAGATGCTTGCACTTATGCCAGACAGCATTGACTGGGAAGAGCTTAACGACTACGAGAGTGAAGATAACACAGTGTCCATGCAGACTATGGCCTGCTCTGGTGACAGCTGTGAGATCGTGGATCTAGTATGAGCTATACAGTGGTAGGAATAGATAACTGTAAGTATTGCACTAAAGCAAAGCACTTGCTACGAGAAAAGAGGGTAGGCTTCACGGCCTATTCTCTAAGCTCCCCTAGCAGTAAGTGGCTATTGACACTCATGAAAGAAGCGGGTATGACTACTGTACCCCAAATCTGGGATAACGAAGGCCACCATGTCGGTGGCTACACACAACTGAAGGAACGTTTAGATGATTGAGTTTTTTGTTATGTTTTTCTTGGCTGTAGCAGCCGTGGAAGTAACTACAGATGTAGCAGGTAAGGCGTATGATTATGCAGAACCTAAAGTTACACAGGGTGTAGAGTATATTCAGGAGAAGATTAACCCTGAAGAGACAGAATAATGTATGTGCTTGTGCTTATAGCATACATGGCGGGTGAGGTGCCTTTAGTGCGTACCTCACCTAGCCTATATGACACGTATGATGACTGCGTTTATGAGGCAGCTGATGTTATGACACTATTTTATAACTATCTTCCAGATATCCTTAAAGATGAAGTCACTATAGCCTATACCTGTACAGCTGTATCAAAGGATGCGTGATGAACAACATTGAACCCTTAGAGAAGCCTACACGAACACGGCGTAAGACAACATACAAGGGTGCAGCTAACAAGCCTACCTCTGGTATCGTACCTAAGACAGAGAACCAAGGTAAGTTAATCTCTGCTATTGCTAACAGCAAGCAAGTGCTTATCCTTGGCCCTGCTGGTACTGGTAAGACTTACGTTACAGCTACATGTGCAGCAGACTTGTACACACTCAAAGAGATTGACAAGATTGTTATCACACGTCCTCACGTAGCTGTGGGTAAAGACATTGGGTTCCTGCCAGGTACACTAGAAGAGAAGGCACAACCGTGGGCGCTACCTGTGCTTGACGTACTGGTGAAACACTTAGGCCGTGGTGCTGTTGATACGGGTGTAAAGAATGGTAACATTGAAGTAGCCACACTGGCGTTGATGCGTGGGCGTAGCTTTGATGATGCGTTTATCATTGTAGATGAAGCACAGAACATCGACATACCAGAGATCAAGATGCTGTTGACTCGTGTGGGTGAAGGCAGTACTATTGTACTCAATGGTGACATCCAGCAGTCTGACTTAAAGGGTACGTCTGGTCTAGCTAAGATCATTCATCTCGCTAAGAAGTATATGCTTGATGTTCCTGTAGTAGAGTTTGGCGTTGATGATATTGTGCGTAGTGGTATCTGTGCTGAGTGGGTGAAGGTGTTTATGAAGGAAGGGTTGTGATGGCTCAGAGCAAGGAAGAGAGGGCTGCTTACCATAGAGCTTATAGAGAAGTTAATAAAGAGGAGATAGCTGCTAAGAGGAAAGCTTACCGTGAAGCTAATAAGGAAAAGATAGCTGCTAGTAGGAAAGCTTGGTATGAAGCTAATAAGGAAGAGGCACTGGCTCAACGTAAAGCTTGGTATGAAGCTAATAAGGAAGAGGTACTAGCTGACCGTAAAACTTACCGTGAAGCTAATAAAGAGAAGTTAGCTGTTAAGAGTAAAGCTTACCGTGAAGCTAATAAAGAGAAGATATTTGCTAGGAGAAAAGTTTGGCATGCAGCTAACAAAGAAAAGGTTAGAGCGAAGGTGAAAACTTGGCGCAAAGCTAACAAGGAAAAGAGCGCTGCTACACAAGCAAGACGCAGAGCCTTAAAGCGTAAACAAATACCCGTACACCTACGTGAATGCCCCCACGAGAATAAACGCTTAGTAGAGATATACAAACTGCGTAAAATACTAAGTGAAGCCACAGGAGTACAACACCACGTAGATCATATGTGGCCTCTAGCAGACGGTGGGCCTCATTGGAGTGGTAACTTACAGGTCATACCTGCAGAGGAGAACATGAGTAAACATGCCTCTGTCTGTGAAGATATAAAGACTACTATCATAAAGAGCCTATACACATTTGAGTCAGAAAGAAGCATCTAAATGAAGTTAGAACAAGAAGCGAAAGCACACGTAGAAGGTACACGTATCAAGTTCTATGATGAGTTAGCCCAACATGCTGAAGCATTAGAGAAGCATATCAAGAGTAATCTATGGCAGAGTGACGAGAGAAATAAAGCACTAGAGCATCTGATAGCTACGGTACTATGGGCAAGACACTGTGTTAAGAAACACGGAGTACAATAAAGAAAAAGGGGAGCTTAGTGGCTCCCCTCTCTCGTTTAGTTTAGTTCTTTTATTACTCTTCTGCGTTCTTTACCATATAGCTTACCTGCATGAAGATAGTTCATTATCATGTCTGTCTCCTTTACCATACGCTCCTGTGGATCGTCATTATACTTATTTGTAGTTCGTATCTCTTCAATAACCTCATCAAGTGTAGCAGTACTTGAGTAACCAAAGCGTTCAGCCATAAGAGGCCAAGCTAGATCAGCATCTGCCTTCTCATTCCTGTCAAGCTTCTCAACACGTCCACGCTGGTATCCCATAAAGAGTGCAGCTGAGTCACCCTCCATCTCGTACATAGCATCAAGCTCTTCTACAGCCATCTCCTTAGCTATAGATACCTTTTCACTTATCATATCTTTCAAGAAGCGTTTCTGCTCATCTATAGACATGCCTTGATATCCTGGATCTTTCAACACTTGCTCAGAGATAACAAGAGCAAGATTACCCTGTAGGATCTGCTCTGTCATAAGAGTTACAGCTGTGTTCTTCTCTCTGTAGGGATTGTACAGAGTAAAGGGGTCAATCTGTAGACGTGTAATCTCACGCTGTAAATCATTCTTAATAGGCTTACTAGCAAAACCTGTAAGCTGTTTAAGCAGAGGATCTAAGGCACGAATAGGTCCATCACCAAACACATCAAAGCGTAGGGCATCGTAGCCTAGACCTGCACGATCCGCTTCTGGGTTGTACTTTGATTGGTAATTGACTGCTGTAGAGCTACGGAAGAACTCAAGCATACCCTTCTCACCATTGTTTGCTGCAGGAAAGTCAGGCAGCTGTCGTGTGATACGGCGGAACAAACCCAGCGACATGTTAATAGGAGATTCTACATCATGCTCTGCCATGTTTGTGTAAGACATTAAGCCATCACGTGTCTCTGGGAAGTAGGTAGAGAGCGGGTCAAACTGACCATAGAAGTCCTTGACTGCAGCAGCAGGGTAAGTGAAAGCGGATAAGTAATCGCCTAACTCTTCATATACAGCCGTCCAGATGCCTGTGTTTGACGCCTTACTTATTTTAGTAACGAGTCCACTATTAGGGCGGAACTCACTACCAACCAACAGCTTAAGAGAATCTTTTACAAAGGCGTCTGTATCACCATCCCACTCAGAGAAAGCTGTATTAGGTAGCTTAGTAGGTAGACCCTCCATAGCACGTGCTACTTGGTGCATGATGAAAGCGTTGTAGGCCTGTGGGCCAAGTGCAGCCTGTGCATCCTTACGTGTTCTACCATCCTCCCACTCAAACCAGTCACGATCATTAGCTACATTTGCTTGCTGCACTTTCAAGTGGCCTAATCCTACAACAGCACCTGTCATAGCCTTGGCAAACTCTTTATCTGCAATATCTCTACCTGTAGCTAAACGCCTAGCAATAGTCAGACCTGTGTAATCGCTAATGTGTTTTGCCTGTGAAGCAAGATAGCGAGGAAAAGGGATCAATGCTGTAAGACCAGTACGAGTAATAAGATCTACTGCAACTTTAGCTGCTTTGCTCTCAGCGCTAGACCCTTTACCACCCAAGCGTTTCTGGAAGGTAAACTCTAAGCTCTCGTCTAGTGCATCCCGAAGAATATCATCTGGTAGCTCAGCTATTGTACCCTTCTCTAGCATATCCATAACGCTAGTGCCTAGCTTAGGATCATTAAGACGCTTTAGTGAACGATCAATAGAGCCTACAACTACCGCCTTCTTGAATACGTGATCCGATACTGTGTTTAGCTTGTTAAAGAAACCACCTACTTTAGCCCATCCTGTATCCGCAGTAGTACCTGCTTCTGCCTGTGCTGCTTGGTAGAATACTTTAGCCATCTTCTCAGGGGCAACGTCTGTTAACATTGTAGTAACAGCGTCTGCAACGTAGGCGTCTTTAGTCAAATATGCCATTACATCTGCTGCACCCTGCAAGCCTTCGTATGTATCCGTTTTACCACGAACCTTACGTACAAGGTTGATATTCACTTGGTCAACCATATCTATCACACCCATAGCAACACCAAAGATGTTGTTACGCATTGTAGTGGTAGGCTGGGATGTCATCAAGGCTCTACGTAAGTCTTCAAACCCCCGCAAAAAACGATAAGTTCCGCCTGCAATACCGCCACCCTGTTCTTGAGCCTCCATTAGAACCTTGGCATCCTCACCACTAAGGCGTGACATACCCTGCTCATACAGAGCATCAAGCTTTGCTTTAAACTTGTCAGCATCAACAGGCTTAACTGTACCACCTAAGTTATTCTTTAGGTTCTTCTGACCTACCAAGATCTTAGCAGCCTCTGATACTTCAGCAGCATAGACAGCTGACAGCTCACGTGGACTCAAGCCATACTCTTTACGTACACGATCAAAGATCTCTCTAGCAGTACCGCTACCACCTGGAGTCTCCATAATATTAGCAAGTTGCTCTGTGATACGAACACCTTTACCTGGTTTAATCTTTAGCTCTTCTGCTAGATCAAATGCAGCTGCACCTAAGATCTGTATCTTCTTACGGTCAAGACCAGCTATAAGTCCATCAGGAAGGTCTGCACTTAGGATGTCTACCTTAGCCTTCATACCCTCATCGACAAGCTTAGGATCAATAGCGAATAGCATCTTGCCAATTACTTCATCAGCAAGCTCTTTCTTTTCTTTGTTCTTAGATACAACATCCAGCTTAATCTTAGCCTTCTCTGCAGCCTCTGCAATACGATCTGCCTGTGCCTGACGCCCTTTATCAAGTGTATCTACAAGCTTATTAGCACCGCTCTTCTGTAAGGCAGCAGCACCTACGTTAACACCAAAACCTAGAGTACCACCGATAGCACCAGCAGCAGCTACATTCTTGTAGTTGATGTCATACTCTTCCTCAATGGTATCACCAGCGTCTGCCTTAGTAGCCTCTAGACCAAGCTGAGATCCAGCAGCTACACTGCCATCTAACAAACCGCCCAGCGCAGCACGTTTCAGGTACTTCTTAGCAGCAGCACGTACAGCAACCTGAGCAGCAGCCTTACTGCCCTGAATAGCTGCAGCACCTGTACCACCAGTAAACAGACCTGCAACAACAGAACCCACAGTACTAGGGGCAGTTGCAGCACCAGTTACATAATCACGTACAGCCTTACCGTGGTCATCCCAGATACCTTCACCATCTGCGTTATCAAATGCAAAGAGTAGACGCCCGTATGCTTGCTTATGATCTTCTGGTGTTTTGTCATCCTTGATGTAGCTGAAGTCTTTAGCCATACTAACTTCGTTTGTATTAGCCCAGCGGAAGTGTTCTAGCACCTCGTTAACTACGTCCTCACCATTCATATTAGCGAAGTCTTCGTCTGTATAACCCTTACGGTTAGACTTAAGGAAGGTAACACTGTCCTCAATGAAGTCTACATCAGAGGCGAAGTCTGAGAGCTTCTTGCCCCGCATATTTTCCTCTGTGTAGTACTGTTTAGTTCCAGCCATTCTTAGCTCCCGTAACCGATGTGTAGGATAGCTGCCATGAGATCTATAGTTTTCTCACTAGGGTACTCACCTGTCTCCTCATTAGCTAGACCTGTCTTAATAAGAAAATCCTCTTCTTTTTCAAGGAAGTCTCTAAGCCACTGCTTTGCCATGTCTTTATCTTGAAACTTAATGCCCTGTTTAGCAACGGTGTCTGCTGCACCATACACAAGAACCTCAAAAGCTTGCTCACGAGGTACAATGTCTAGTACTGTAGGAGGTGTATCACCTGTAGGGTCAGCTTCAAAGTCAGAACTCATTGTACCTGCAATAAAGTCAACTGTTTCTAGAGGATTAGCTGGGAGCTTAGCACCAGGAAATGTATTGCTAAACCAATCACTAAGTAAATCACCTAAGCTAACATCCCTAGATTCACCTTTTCTACCTGCAGAGATAGCATCTTTTAAGGGTTTCATGTATTCTGTAATAACGGCGTTAGCTGACTCTGCAGGCTGCTTAATAATTGAAGAAAGCTTACGTACTGGACCCTCAATACTATCAGCTAGTGCTTTACTAGGTTTCTCCAGCAGATCTGCTACAGGGTCCATGGCTCTTTTCATGAAGGGTGCAACTCTAGGACTCGTATCTGTAGTAGTACTAACTACAGGTGAAGCGTCTTCTACAGGTACTGAAAGTTTTTTAGCTATTAAAACAATCTCTGGTGCAGCAGGTTCATCATTAGTAATCCCAGCAGTAGCTGACTCTGGTAGAGATCCAGGGTTTCTCCCTATAATGTTATTTACTATACTTGATGTACTGCCGGATTCAGGCGGTCCTTTTACAACGGCTGGCTCAGCGGGTTGTGGTCCTGTAAGTTCCATCTCCCTTTGAAGATTTTCTAGATCTGATAGGCTGTTGTTTTCTGATGTTACATCTTCACCTGTTTCAACAGGATCAGCAGCCTCCCCCTCTGTGGCTTCCACACCAAGTATAGCTTCAATAGTCTCCCTAGTAACTTCGCCTGTTTCTCTTACAGACTCTAGGATAAGCTCCACAGCCTTACCTGACGTAACAGCCTCAGAGAAATTACTTAACTCATCTACTGTGTTAATCTCAGCACGTACTGCACTAAGAGCCATGTCACGCATACCCCTAGTATTGAAGCCAATACTCATACCCTTATTGATAAGCTGTTTCTCAAGCTGACCAAACTTACCTGCACCAGACTCAATAAAGGTAGCTAGGTTTGTTTGATTAATATTTTTATTGTTAGAGTCTCCTAGAGCCAGCCGTATGGCTGCTGAATTTGCATCAGTCACTGTTGCATCTGGATCAGTTAAGTCCAGCATAGTGCGATAGAGACTGCTCCTAGAGTTGCTTAGCGTGGTATTGAAAGATGAAGATGTGTAGTCTGTGTTAGGCAGTACAAAAGCACCAGTACGTGTTACGTTGTTGAGAGGCTTACCCTTAACACCACCTTGTGCAGCAAACATATTAAGATCTTCTACAGATGTACCCATCACCTGCATCTGATTAGCAATCTTCTCAGCAGAAGAACGTGGGTCTAACATTAGTACCCCTGCTACTGCCTTAGCGAAGGAATTTTGCTGGTGTGCATCACTCTTGTTACTAGGATCTGCAGCCAAGTTCTTTGCATAACCCATGTGGATTTGACGCATAGCATCTGTAGCTGTCATACCCTCAGGTAGAGAGAAGTCTTTTGGCAGAGATAGACCTGTAAGTAAAGTATCACGGTTAACAGCATTAGGGTCAAGACCAACCTTCTTAAATGCTTCTCTAGCTTCTATGCTCTTACTATAAATGTCATTCATATCGTAGTTCTGAGCGAGGGCTACGAACTCTGCTTCTGAGATGTTGAACTCAGTGTTCATAACCTTCATCAATTCAAGGTCAGCGTCTACATCAGCATTAGCTTTAAGGAACTTGGGTTGCCAAGCCTTAGCTGTATCCATCATATTATCTACGTATTTGTTTTGTTCCTTACGGCGTTCTTTAATACCTTCAGAAAGCTCTGTACCAAAGCCCTTACTAAACCCTGCTGCAAATGCACTCCATGCCATGATTAAACTTCCTTCGCCATGAGACCTGTAGGAGCAGGCGCTTCTTCAGTCATTGTTTCTTCTGTGTCCATGTCATCTGCAGTAAGTTCTTCTACTACATCTTCCTGTATTTCTACACCGGGATCGTTTGGTGTCGCCTTCTTACCCTGCGCTAGTTTAGCCTGCAGTTTAGCAGCAAGAATTTCCATGCGTTTCTTCTTAGCTTCTGCATCCTTATCACGGTAATCGTCCATGGTATTCTTATAGTCAAGCCCTGCTGCATCAGCGATAGCTGTCAGGTTAATAATCATGAGAGGCTTTAGCAGTAGCTTTACATCTACAGAGTGAATGCCATCCATAACACCACTAGATAACATAGAGTCAACTACAACGCTTACGGGAATACCCAAGTCAAGCATAGTGAGCACTTCACCCTGTGCATCTACGTCACCCAGCTTCTTTAGATAATGCTCAAGAGCATCCATAGGATCTGCATACATAGGAGGGTTTTCCCATGGAGCGTTCTTGGGTTCGTCTGTTAAAGACTGACCTGGGATAGGGCCATCAAAGAGTGTAGTTGCAGCCATTATAATATACCTTACTTAGTGAAACCTGCGCCAAAGTATAAACCTACAATGGCGGAAACGATGTGTGTGTCTAGGGGTGTGATAACGAAGCCTCTAGCAGCCTGCCATTTAACTGTACCGTCACCACCGAAGATCCAGTTGAATAAGCCACCCTGCACTTCTGTGTAGCCTACGATAACGCTGACTTCAGGATACCATACAGCCACTGCCTTTGGCAAGACTATAATGGAGAAGATTGCAGATAGAGCAATAAGCCTGCGTGTCCATGCGAAGTGCTTGTCAGTCTTACCAGCGTTACGTGCTTCAGTTACACCACCAATGAGTAGCTTCTGTTGCTCTGCTTTGTTCTTAGCGTTCTGCCCTATCATAGACATAACTCCACCTAACACGGTAGAGAACAGCATTGTGATAAGTTCTAGGGGTAAGCCAAACATTAATCACGAGCCTTAGGTCTAGATGTTCTTATAGGGTCTGTACGGTCAGAAAACTCAACGCCTATCTCAGAGCCAATCTCTGTGATGATGTTATTCAGATCAGAGTTAGAAAGCTTTTTGAAGCCCTCCCATTCATTGCGCATTTCTGTTCTAGCAGAACTTAATGTACCTTTAGCTCTATCCTTAAGCCTGTGTATTGCTTGGTATGCTGCTAATGAATCTTGAGTAGCTGCGTCAAAAAGAGTGTCATCTGTAATGCCTAGCTTATCAAATACACCCCTCTTTTTTAAGTCTCTTAAGGTAGATCCTATAAACTGGTATTTACCTATAGCGGTAGTGTTTTCATTATGCTTATTTTTGTTGTGCTTATGAAACTCGCCATTTGCTTTAACTAGATCTAAAACGTCAGACATTTTCATGTTAGTGATATCTGTACCTTTCCACGGTGTGTTTGTGGTTTCTGCATTAGCAAATAGAGTAGAGTAACTACCTGCTTCTTTCTCTTTTAAAGCAGTCCTAAATAAGGAATTAGGAGCCATAAAAGCATAACCACTTTCACTGGCAAGACCCATATCATCATCTGTAGCTGGAGGACTCATAAGACCTTCCTTAGGCAGCTTACCTGTTCGTAAAAACTTTTCATCATCTGTTAATTCTTCTACGGGTTTGTCTTCACGTGAGAGCAACCCTTCAGATAACGTAGTCTTTGCAGGTTTTTTAGAAGGCTCAATAATAGAGGTATCAGCTACCTGCTCAAGCTCTGGCTCACCTAACGCAGGAGCCGTATCACTGGTAAAAGTCAGCGGTTCAGGCTGTGAGGACAAACCTGCTTCTGACAGAAAGCTAGACACGTCTATATCTTCAGGTTTAGGTAAGGGCTTAGATGACCTACGCATAACCTTAGACTGATACGAGTCCAATACTTCTGTACGCTTCTGCTCAAGGTAACCCAGCAGGTCTGTTATTACGTCACCCTCGTCAGCTTTTACTTCAGGTTTATCAAACATACCGCCCGTAGGTGCCGCCTCACCACCCTCTTTTTTAGGTGCAAACTTAGCATCACGCTCAGCTATGATCTGCTCCATGAGTTTTCTGATGTCGTTGTCTGCGGCATTCCCGCCTGTTAAACTTGTCATTAGTGTTATTCCTGCTGTTATAAAATAGTATGCTTTTATCAGCTCCAGTTGCCACCAAACACACCTTTAAGAATGGTTGGGCCTAGAGCACCGACAATCTGACCAAAACCTGTACCGCCAGCTACATCAATGTTAGCTTGGTCACTAAGTCTCTGGGATTCATTCTGCATAGACTGAAGTGTAATACTTGCATCACGATCCAGTTGTTTCTGTGCTGCATTAAATACGAAGCTAACTAAGTCACGCTCTTCCTGTACAATAGCATTGTATGCTGCCATAGTGAACTCGTTAGATGACATAGCTGCATCACGGTTATTCTGGTTCTGTGCTGCAGTGGCTGCAGTAGTGATAGACTGAGACCATGCAGCGTTAGCCTGTGCAATAACTAAAGCGTTTGTAGAGTTGAACTGGTTACGTGCTTCTCTGGCAGTAGCATTGAACTGGTCAATAGAGTTAGCCTCACCAGCATTAAAGCGGTTCATGTTATTGATCTGCTCATTGTTATGCAGAGCAACGTTAGCAGCAAGACTAGAGAAGAACTGGTCTGTCTGGTTCTGACTTGTAGCGTTAAACTGCTTAGATGCGTTGGCTGCTGCTGTATCTGATAGCAATGTATTAGCAAGCTGTTGTGCCTTGAATACAGATGTCTGCTGCTCGTTAGCTAGGTTAGTCATGTCCATCTGTAGAAATGCTTGAGCGTTTTGTACTGCAGAGGACTGGCGATTGTTTAGGTTAGTGATGTCTACGTTATTAAGAGCAGCTGCATCAGCCATAATCTTAGCATTAGTAGCATTTAAGTTAGTAAGGTCTACAGTCTGTGCCATACGAGCATTCTCTAGTGCAATCTGTTGGTCTGCAGTAAAGTTCATGTTGGCAATGTCTGAGATCTTAGCAGCGTTAGATACACGAGTTTGAAACTCTTGGTTAAACTCTAACCCAAGAAACTCAGCACGTTTCTCTGCAGCAAACATAGCAGCCTGTTGCTTATTGCTCAGGTTCTGGGCTTCAAACTTAGCAAAGGTAGCAGAGTCAATCTGTGCAATAGGAAGCGCACTCTCCATAGCTGACTGTATCATAGCTTGACCAGCCATAGAGGAAGCAGACAACCCACGTGCAGCCATCTGTGCAGCAGCATTACGCATAGCACCAGCTGCCCATGCAGGAGGCTCACTACCCTCAAACTGCTCCATCAAGCCAGTAAGCTGACCCTGTACTGTAGCATCTGTAGAAGGAGCGCCTGTAGCAGCTTCAAAGTTAGTCTCTTTCTTGACACGTTCCATGTCAACAGTAGAGCCTTCAATCATCTCACCTTCTTGTACGACACGTGCGTCAGGAGCAATAACTGTACGAGCTTTTTGGATCTGCTCTACAGATAGACCTAAAGAGGCTAAATCTTCTGGTGACATCTGAGCAGCTTCAGCAAGAGCTTCTTCACTAGGTTTACCTGTTGCTGCAGTAAGACGATCCATTACAACGCCGACACCTGCAGTAGCTTCTACAGGCTCATACACAGCAGCCTCTTTTGCTACTGGTGCTGTAACCTCAGGAGCAATGCCTGCCTTAGTTAAGGCTGCAGTAGCTGCATCACCAGTAAGTTGACCTGTAGTAGGGTCAATCTCACCCGCAGCCTTATCCGTGGCTGACACTGTAGCTGTATCTGCTTTAGTTACAATCCTGCTAGGAGCTGTAGCAGCAGCACCTTTAATCTCTGTAGCGCTGGGCACACCTACATTTTTATATATATTCTGTGCTTGAGTTAGCTGGGAACCAGAAGCGTTTAACGCAGTCTGTGCTTGATTTACAGCATCTACTAGAGCTTTATCTTGAGGATTAGCTTTTTGTGCAGCAAGGGCATCCTGCAGAGCTTTGTTTGATGTCACTACTTGAGACTTAGCTACATCCAAGTCCTGCAGTGCTGGGGTAAAACCACCTACTGCATAACCCTTCTTAGTAGCCATGCCACCGTAAGCCATACCAATACGCTTCTGCGCTACCTCTGCCATCTTACCGACACGAGCAGCAGCACCAGGCTGTGACGCTAAGTAAGCAGCTTGTTCATCAGCCTGCATACCCTGCATTTCAGGTATAATCTTACCCATCTGTTCTGGTGTGAACCCTGCAAACTTCTTAGCCATAATTACTTATTCCCTAACTGCATCCATACTGCACCAGCTATGAATGTTATAATTGCGATTGTTGTTACCTTTACAAATGTAGTCCAGATACCTTTACGTGTATCACGCCATACCTCTAATAGGTCTCGCATTTCGTTGATGTCTTTGGCTGCATTAGTATCATGCAAGCCTATAGCTGACAGAGCCTGCTTAGCTCCACGTCTTGCAGCCCTGTCTAGCATTGCTTCTAGCTCTTCTGGTGTCAAGTTTATCTGTGTCATTACGTGCTACCGTATATAGTGCCGTTATTGGTCAAGCTGATTGCTGTTCCGGTAATTGCTGCACCACCTGCACCGCCTACGCTTTCCCACAAATGGCTCAGACCGTTACCACGGCCACCACTAGCGCCCCAGCCCCCGCCGCCGCCACCGCCGCCACCTGATCCAGCATAAGGAGCGGTGCCAGCTACACCAGTGCCGCTAGAAGAACCGCCAGCGCCACCTAGACAGCCATAGCCGCCGTTAGAGCCAGAACCGCCAGTACCCGGCAAGATGCGACCACCGCCGCCACCTGGACCGCCTCTGACCTCGTTTGTGCCTGAACCAAAGTCTTGTCCAGCGCCACCGCCGCCACCTGATCCGCCACCGCCACCAGCGGCACCGCCGCCATTGGAAGTGCCAGCGCTACCAGATGCACCAATCGCACCGCCTGCGCCGCCAATACCGATAAGACCTCCATCTGCTGCACGGCTATTACCACCTACACCGCCACCAGCTCCACCGCCGCCGCCTGAGTATGATTGGCGATAACCCCCAGCAGTGCCGCCACCGCCACCTCCACCTGCTATGTAGGCACCGGAGTTGTTAGTGATAGCTACACCTGAGGATGATACGGATATTGCTGGCCCACCATTACCCCCAGCGGAAGTGCTACTGGACCCGTTGCCACCTCGACCTATTATTCTACCGCTATTGAAGATATTTAGGCCATTAGGAAAGCTGCCACTTATGGTTAGACCAGCTGTAGATGTGTTGTTAGACCAGAGGTAAACTCCACTATTAATCGTGACAAGTACAAGATCTGACCCATTCCAGCCTGCAGAAGTAAGGGTAGAATAAAGGTTTACTTCTTGTGTACTAGAGCTGAACGTATAAGAGAACTGAGCTACTGTGCCGTAGAAATTACTAAGAGAGATAGAACCGCTTGTAGGAACACCTGTATTGTTAGTCGTAGTGTAGGCACCACCACGATAATACTCAGACAGGCTTATGGGATTAGCACCCCCAAACTCAGCCTGTATCTGAGCTAAAGTAATTAATCCTGACGATTGTAAAGCCATTACGCAGATCCATAAGCTGTGATGTTGCCTTCAACTGTTAGGTTTCCACTGGAATCTAACTTCATTCGGTTAATGCCATTGTATGCAAACTTTAAATCTGTGCCGCTCTGTGTGACCGTCCAATCACCAAGATCTACAGTAGTAGCATTAAGAGTAGAAGCAGAGAAAGCCTGAGAGCCTGATCCTGCTAGTTCTGCTTTAGTGTCGATCTCTGTTTGTAAGCCGTCAATGTTGCTAATAACGTGGTTGTGACTATCATCAGCAACTGTCGCAGAGATAGTAACATTGCTACCACCATCAAACGAGGCAGATCCTGAAACATCTCCAGATAATGCAATCGTTCTTGGTGTGGCTAAAGTGCCTGATAAAGCACCCTCAAAAGTACCTGCTACAAATGTCTCACTGCCTACCGTCCACTTATCGTCTGCTTCGTTCCATACAAGTGTTTTGTTAGCAGCTGTACCACGCTCAATCTCAATGCCACCATTCTGTGTGGGTGTGCCTGTCTCATTAGAGTTGAGAACAATCTGGTTATCTGCAAGGTTGAGTGTCTCAGTGTTTACGGTGGTAGTAGTCCCGTTTACGGTTAGGTTGCCATTAACTACAGTGTCGTTAAACGTAACATTAGATGTAGTACCTACAGCCTGACCTATAGCTACAACACCATTTGTAATGCTTACGCCTGTACCACCACTAAAGTGAGCACGTGTTTCAGCTGCACTAGGGCCAGTGTATGTAATAGCACCAGCAGAGTAAGTTAAGCTACCGTCACCACCAGCGTCAGTGACACTAATAGCAGCCTTAGCACGTGCATCTGTGTAGTATAGGTTAGTTGTGCCTTCTGCTACAGTGTCTGTATTACCTTGTGTAAAACTAATAACGCCTGTACCTGAGTTGTAGTTAAGGCTACCCGTAGCTGACACAGAAGATCTAGCACGAGCAGTAGTAAAGTACTGGTTAGTTGAGCCTTCACTGATGTCATCTGTGTCATGGTTAGATACGTCAGATACTGTACCTGTTACATTACCTGTTACATTACCAGTAACACCGCCTGTAGCTGTTATAATACCTGTAACACCAAGAGTACCACCTACTGTAGCATTAGCTGATACAGTTAAGGCATCTGTGTCTACAGTACCATCAAACCAAGCATTCTTATATTGTACAGAGGCTGTACCTAAGTCCAGAGTGTTAGTAGTCTTAGGCGTAAGAGCAGTACCTGACACCACAAGGTCTTGGCTTGGGCCTACCTTAGTGATGGGCGCACCTTCACCTGCAGTACCGTCATGTTTGTGACCAGTAGATGCGTTAAACCCTGCCTCAATGGCATTGTACTCATTATCAAAGTCATCAGCATCAATAACGTTACCGTTAGCAATGTTGTTTGCTGTATCCTGACGTGTATAACCTGCCATGTTTTAGTCCTTACTGTCTATCGTTCTGTCTAAACTCTAGCAGGGCTGTGTCTAGAGTGAATGTAGGGTTTGTGGAATTGTCTTCAATACGAAGGGCTATAGTCTTACCTGAGCCAATAATATTTGTGTTGTAGATCTTGTCTAACTCACCGCCGTATGTAGCATAGGATTTAGTAGAATCGTAAAGAGGCCAAGATGTATCTACCTGTGTTGCATCATTAGAGTCTGCTTGTGCAAAGTTAGAACTAGATTCCCCAAATATGAATACAGATGTACCCGTACTTTCTACGCTCTGTGTAGCGGGTTGTATAACACCTGTGTTTGTAGATGAACCAAAGTCATACTTAACATTAAGATCCAGAGACATACTGCCAGTAGGTTCTGCATATAGTGTCATCTTGTAGAATGACTTACGCACCTGAGGATCAGACAGAGGCATATAGGGTGACTCGTAGATAGCCTCAATAGGTAGCCCATCAAAGCCTGATCCTGTGTCTAACTCGTACACATAACCGTCTGTGTTAGCGAAGGCAACAGTCTCAGCTGTACCTGAGTATTTACTGTCTGCTACAAAAGCTTTTATACCATACGTAGTAGACCAGCTAATACCAGATGCACCCTGTGACACAAACTTAGTAGCGATTAAGCCTTTAGCTGCTTCATGTTGTTCTGACTCAATATAAGCAAAGATACGATACTGAGCTTTCTCTCTCATAAGTACAGAACAGAAGTTAGGCGTACTGCCAAGGAACGTGGTAGCATCCTTAGCTATAGGATCAGAAGCAATATCCAAACCAAAGTCACCAATACGATCCGTAGCACTCAGCAAGCGGATACCATCAGGAGCAAGGTACATAATGTCACCACCAACTTCCTGAATAGTGTCACCATTAACACAGCCAATACGGTCTGTAATAGGTGCTACCTGAAAGTCTGCTGCGGTGTTACCTGTTATGCGTTTAATGCTATCAGTAGTAAAGACTATAAGCTGGTCACGGAAGACAGCTAGACCTGTTATCTCATTAGCTACGTTAATAGATCCAGCGCCATTGGCTGCACTAAAGTCATCTACAGTAAAGGGTGCAGTAAAGTATAGGTTGTTACCCTTGGCGTAGAATGCTGTATCCTTAAACACTGCTACATTCTCTGCACCTAATACGTCTGTGCTGCCTGTAATAGGTGTGAAAGTATTTCCTGATGTGTTGTACGTAGCAGGGTAGTTATTACTATCTACAAAGATAACTTTATCACTACCGTTTAGGTTATATAGAACATGCTTAGCCTTACCACCAAGCAAAGGTCTAATGCCGGAGGTGGTAATACCATCTACATCCAGCAGGGATGTCCACGTAGTACCTGTACCGTAGTAGTACTCTGTTACGTTAGAAGCATTCTGTCTAGCTACAACAATACGCCCCGAGCTTATCACTTTCAGTGCTAGTATAGGGCCAGACCCAGGTACAGCTGTAGTGCTGAACTTCTCAAAGCCTTTGATCTTAGAGTAGCCACCCTCTTTGCTAGACTCAAAGTTCTGCAAGATAGTAGCAGAACCCACAGCATTACTACCCTGTTGTAAAGGGCTAAGGTTAGAGATGAGACCACCTCTAAACTCAATAGGGAATGTCTGCCACTGTGTAGCCATTAGTAATATACTCTCGTGTCTCGCAGGTATTCAGTGCGATTAATGTGTAAACTACGTAATTGTTTAATGCCTTGCTCAAACTTTTGTAGTGCTAATTGTGCTGCCTGCATGTCACCACGGAACTGATATACGTAGTACATAGCACCATCTATAATAACATAACGATACTGCTCAGGTAAGTTAGGTACGTCTGTAGCACTTTCTAAGTCATAGCCTAAAGCGTAGTATTCATACACTACTTCGTATGCTTTGTCTGGATTAGGGTAAAAGATAAGTTCACGGCTGGGTGTACGTACTACGTGAGTGGGTGTAGATCTATTGTTCGTACTAGAGTTATACTCTGAATCTGCATATTTGTCAAGGTATTCTTCATATGACAATATCTTTAACTTGACAGTTTCAACGTTTAAGTCTGCGTTACGCTTAATACGAAACGTATTCATATTAACAGTCTTAGCATCGTATGGCATACTGTAGCGAACTTCACCAGCTACAAGCACCTCAGTTTCCTCTACATGATTCCAAGGCCACTCAAATTCTTCTTGATTAATGTGACGGATAGAAGCATTTACTGCATCCTTAGCAAAGCTATAATAACCTGTGGCGGTAATAAAGTTAGAGCTAGTAAGTTCTACTTCATTAAGTCTACGGTTAATGTCATTTACTAGGCTGATATAATCATATGCCATGTCTTACTTCTCCTTAATACGTAGGAAGATAGAACGTTCATACGTAAGACCATCAGCAGTTGTAATCTTACAGCCAATAGTGTAACGGGTGTTATTTGTACCTAACCCAAACCTTGCTGTAGATACTTGATTAGAAATAGTACCCTGAACAAACTGTAATCCATTCACCGTCTCAGCATCGGATACCTCTTCTTTAGTACCATCTGAATCATATATAAACCAAATAGCAGCAGAGATAGTGTCTGTACCTAAGAAGCGTGACCAGTCTACACTGTAATCCACTACTTCATCTTTGTCTTTGTCGGGCCATTTGTATGACATAAGTATTCCTTACGCTGCTATATAAACAGATGTTCTGTTGTCTTGAGGTGCTATAGTCACTGTGCGTGATTCAGGTTGTATATGAACTGTGTTGTTATTATTTTCAGGTATAATATATACAGTGTTGTTTGTTGTAGTTACGTATACTTTATCTCTGTTGTCTTGTACTCTTAGGTAAAATACTCTACCCGTAGAGTAGTCTTCAGCATTGTAGTTATTAACGTTCTCACTTATTGTAACGTTATTTGTATTTGCTGTCAAGCCATCTATTGTGATAGGTGTAGCTGTACCTATACCTATGTCTTGACCACTGTAAGTATATGTACCATTACCTGCAGTATTGTTAATATTAAATACAGCAACTTGTCCAGTAGTACTGAAAGTAACGGCATCAGGTATAATACCGGGTAGATACTCTAGTGTAGCAGCTTGACCTGTTAGAACAAAGGAGCCAACCTGCGCTGCCTCAGATATTCCTCTGTCAATCTCTTGACCCTCTAGTGTAAATACACCAGCTTCTGGATACAAGTTAATTGACTTAGTAAAGTCTGTATCTTGACCTGTAAGTGTAAAGCTTCCTGTGGCTGCACCGATAGCTCGTACTAGATCAACGTCCTGACCTGTGCTTGTAAAGCTACCCTGATCTGCTGTTACGTTTAGCTGTATATTAACATTTGCAGTCTTACCTGTGAAAGTAAATGTACCTGCGTCTGCTACTACATTAAGTTGTGCAGATACACTAGCGTCTTGTCCAGCTAAGGTAAAGCTACCAGAAGTTACATCAACACTACGTACAGAATTAGGTGTAGCATCTTGTAGTGTAGAAGTAAAGGAACCTACACCTGCAGGGAATGTAATACTAAATACAGAAGCCTGTCCAACTAGTGCAAGTGTACTTAAATCGACAGGGTATTCTATGCTACTTACACTGTCTTGACCTGTAAGGCTAAACAAACCAGTATTGGCTGTAAGTATTTGACCTCTGATAAGATTATCTGCAGCCTGTGTTGTAGCAGTAAATGTGCCTGCATCTGCAGACAGAACACTATTAATGTTAAGTGCTGTGTCTTGACCCGTAAGAGTAAAGCTACCAGTAGTAACTTGTTCTACTATATCAACATTTAATACAGAGTCTTGACCTGTAGTAGTAAATGTACCTACATCTACGGATAGGGATTTACTCTCAGTAAACTCTACGTTTTGTCCTGTAGTAGTAAAGACACCTGTGTTAGCCAAGAAGTTATCTTGTACAGACAGGTTAGTTAGAGTAATGCCAGTAAGAGTAAAGCTACCGTGATCTACATCTACACTACGTACAGAGTTTAGTGTAGAATCTTGGCCAGTAAGAGTAAAGCTACCGTGATCTACATCTACACTACGTACAGAGCTTAGTATAGAATCTTGGCCTGTAAGAGTAAAGCTATTGTGAGTTACATCTACACTACGTACAGAGTTTAGTGTAGAATCTTGGCCAGTAAGTGTAAAGCTACCAGTAGTAACTTGCTCTACTGTACTAATGTTAAGTGCTGTGTCTTGAACCGTGAGGCTAAATGTACCTACATCTACGGATAGGGATTTACTCTCAGTAAACTCTGCATCTTGACCCGTAAGTGTAAAGCTACCAGTAGTAACTTGCTCTACTGTACTAATGTTAAGTGCTGTGTCTTGGCCCGTGAGGCTAAACGTACCTGCATCTACGGCTAGAGACTTACTCTCAGTAAACTCTACGTTTTGTCCTGTAGTAGTAAAGACACCTGTGTTAGCCAAGAAGTTATCTTGTACAGACAGGTTAGTTAGGGTTACACCAGTAAGAGTAAAGCTACCGTGATCTACATCTACAATACGTACAGAGTTTAATGTAGCGTCTTGGCCCGTAAATGCAAGGCTACCATTGGCTGCAACTATAGAGTATGCAACACCAATGGCCCCATCATCTGCAAGTGGGGCAGCAGCTAATGGGGAAAAGCCAAGCATCGGTTACTCCTACGGTTTAGTGGGCCACGTTACGCTGTATGGAAAGCCAGCTTGACTTGTTATATCACGAAGTGCCTGTCGATACGATTGCATTTCTGTTGACATAGTCACGTCAGACAATGCCATCCAATCTGTTTCAGCTAACAATTGGTCCCGCTTATTGCGGATAGCACTCTCAGCCTGATCCTGCGGCTTGTTCTCGACCGTGTAGCCTACAAGCCACTTGTTGCCATAGATAGGCTTTCCGACTTGGGCTTGGTCAACCTCACCTGTGGTAGGATCGGTTGCATCTTCCTCTGTCTTGAGGCGGATGACTTCTTTGTTAGGCATGGCATCACGATTGAGCGTCTGCACCAGTGAATCGTATGCAGGCTTGCCAAGTTCCTCTACAGGGAACACCCCGTGGCGACGAAGGATCGTGTCAGGGATGACCTTTGGGAAAGAGGTCTGCGGATTGTCACGGCGGAATTGCCCAACACTGTAAGGGAATTGATCGGGCTGGCCGTTTGTAAGTTTAACGTGCATTTAGAGTGTCCTTAACTATAGGCGTTGCCAGTGAGGCGACCGTAATAGGTGACACCACCGTCAATGGTGAGAAACTCTAGGGTATCCACCTCACCATCAGCAGGAGCATCTGGGGCTGTAGCAGCGGGCCATGCTACCGAAGCGGGGTAGGTGAAGGTGGCGGGATCAAAGGTGCCTGTGGAGTACTGCCATACGGCGGCACCACTTTGATTAGTAATATACATCTTGGTGCCGTTGTCACCGAAGAACACACTTGTTGGGTCTATTACTTCAGTAGCAACACTAAAGTTCTGAAGGAATGTAGCTGTAGAAACATCCCAAGCTGTGCTTAAATCGTACTCGTTTACATCATCTCCAGAATTTCCAATAACATACATCTTTAGGCCGTCAGACTTGAAGAAAAGGTCTTGGGGAAGACCCTCTTGAGTAGCAATACTAAAGTTCTGAAGGTATGAAGCTGTAGAAACATCCCAAGCGGTGCTTAAATCGTACTCGTTAACGTCATCTCCAGCAAGCCCAATAACATACATCTTAGTGCCGTCAGGCTTGAAGGATAAACCTGTTGGATTTGTCTCTTGAGTAGCAACACTAAAGTTTTGAAGGTATGAAGCTGTAGTGATATCCCAAGCTGTGCTTAAAGTGTATTCGTTTACATCATCTCCAGAATTTCCAATAACATACATCTTTAGGCCATCAGGCTTGAAGAACACACCTGTTGGGGTTCCATCTTGAGAAGAAACACTAAAGTTCTGAAGGAATGTAGCTGTAGAGATATCCCAAGCTGTGCTTAAATCGTACTCGTTAACGGCATCTCCAGTAAAACCAATAACATACATCTTAGTGCCGCCAGGCTTGAAGAACACGCCTTGTGGACCTGTCTCTTGAGCAGCAACACTAAAGTACCCTTCGGTGGGCAGGTCAAAGCTGGCAGTGCTAACGTCCCAAGCTGTGCTTAAAGTGTATGCGTTTACATCGTCCCCTTCACTGCCAAGAACATACATCTTCAGTCCGTCAGGTTTAAAGAATAAACCCGCTGGGTCTTTATCTTGAGCATTAATACTAAAGTTCTGAATATAGGATGCTGTAGAGATATCCCAAGCTGTGCTTAAAGTGTATTCGTTTACATCGTCACCACTTTGACCAATAACATACATCTTGGTACCGTCAGGTTTGAAGAACACGCCTTGTGGGGTTGTCTCTTGAGCAGCAACACTAAAGTTCTGAATATAGGATGCTGTAGAGATATCCCAAGCAGTGCTTAAAGTGTATTCGTTAAGGCCATAGACTCCAATAGTGTACATCTTGGTGCCGTCAGGTTTAAAGAATAAACCCGCTGGATTTGGCTCTTGAGTAGCAACACTAAAGTTCTGAATATAGGATGCTGTAGATATATCCCAAGCAGTGCTTAAAGTGTATTCGTTTACATCGCCACCTGCTTGCCCAGTAACATACATCTTGGTGCCGTTGTCACCGAAGAACACACCTTGTGGGTTTATCTCTTGAGCATTAATACTAAAGTTCTGAAGGAATGTAGCTGTAGAGATATCCCAAGCAGTGCTTAGGTCATATTCGTTTACATCGTCTCCACTACCGCCAAGAACATACATCTTCAGTCCGTCAGGTTTAAAGAAAAAGTCTTGTGGATTTGTATCTTGAGCAGCAACACTAAATTTACCATAAGCAGGCGGTTGGGCATTAGCCAAGTCCCAAGCGTTATCAATAGAAACCCCAGTGACCTTCAGCGTAAAGCCTTGAGCAGTTCCCGACGCAGGTGGGTTGTTGAACACAAAAGTAGTATCAGCCGTAGGCGTGTAGCTGAACACGTTGCCAGAGGACAAGTCGAGAGTGCCAGTAGAGATGTCACCAACTGTTTCACCAGAAGGTGCTGCCTTAAAGAAGCCATTTGTGTAGTCGATGACAATGCCCATTATACTGCAACGCTCCCTGCCATATCGGCTTGTGTCATTACCCAAGTATAGCACTTATCCAAGAATGTTGCACCTGATTGTGCTTCTACGTCAGCCAAGTCAGCGTGGTAACGACGGAAGTCTACCTCACGAGTGTCGTCACCGGGTGTAGCTGTAGCATAAGCTGACAGGTCAATCATCACGCTGAACTTTGGATCAGTTCCACGTTGACGGCTGATTGCCGCTGTCACGATGCGGTAGTAAGCGTTGTTAAAAGCGATGCCATATTGGGAGACACCTTCTGCGATGTTATTTTGAATAGCCATTTGGATTCTCCTGTTTAGGCGTAAGTTACTTCAGATGTGTGTATCGTAGCGACCCACCTGATGTTGGTTGCTGCTGCACCAGTTACAGTAATCGCAAGACCACCATTAGTTGTGTCAGCGGATAGTGCCATGCCCCAGTTTGGGGTGTTGTCTAGGACAGTTGTTGCTGAGTTGACTAGCACTGTCGTACCAGCAGAGCCTTCCCTGCGGATCAAACCCTCGACCTTCCATGCTGCACTTGCTGTGCCTGCCGAGGCTTGCTGACGGGCTACGATGGTGCCGTGGAAGGCGTAGGCTGAGTTGTTGGGGAGGACGATCTGTTTTGTGGTGTTAATTGCAGAAGCGTCACCGTCTGTGCTTAATATTGTTGCAGTAGCATCTGAGGTAGTATCTTGCAGAACAAAGATACTCCTTTGATAGTCTGTCCCAAACCCAAATACTTCACGATATTGGACGCCATTAACGTCACCATATGCACCTTTTGCTATTGAATGATAACCATCAGCCGTAACGCTTGAACCCATTGCGATTGTACTATTGGATGATGCTGTTGCCCCTACACCAGAAGCAAAAGAGTTATGTCCGCTTGCAATATTACCTGTGTTTGACGCACCAAAGGCATGGGCTGAGATTCCTGTTGCCTTTGCCAGTTTTCCCATCGCCACCGAGTTAGGACCAGTAGCGCCATAGCTTGAGGTGTTGTTTGTTATAGCTGCTGCGAAGGAGTCTGTGCCTGAGGCGTAAGAGCCACCGAGAGCCATAGCACCAGCACCTGTAACCGCTTGAGAGCCTTGGACAGCGCTTGAATTACCTCCTATTGCAGTAGAGTTTGATGCAGATGCTACTGTACTATAAGAACCAGCCGCATTATTGATAGAAACCGACCTTGATCCAGAAGCTATTGCATAACCAATTGCAACACCGCCTTGTCCTGACGAATTTGATGACCTTCCCAAAGCAAGCCCATATGAACCAGAAGCTTGTGACTGTGACCCTATAGCCACAGCATTACTACCTGTAGCACTAGGTGCAGTAGGTGTAGATGGGTTTTCAGCGTATAGCTCAAGTGCTGCACCACCGCCACCAGCAGCAATCCAATCGTAGTCCGTACCAGTCCATGACAAGACCTCACCAGTGGTGGCTGTGCTTGTGTTAAGGTGGGTATCTACGTCAGAATCAGAGTAGCTAGTGTTATATGCCAAGCTAGTCCAAGCTGTAGAGCCATCACCGATCTTTATCTTGCCTGTGTCTGTCTCGTAGCCTTGCTCACCTTGTGACAAAGTAGGGTTACTGCTAGTCCAGTTAGCAGCAACATCTCTACGTATTTGTATCTTATTTGCCATTAGGCAGAACCCCCATCAAGAGCTTGTAGACTTGCATCATAAACAGATGAAGCATTTCCACCATCTACATCGTATATATTAATGTCTCTTGCAGTAGCTGTAACAAATACAGTTGCGGAACCAGACAAAGTAATGGCTAAGTCTGAGTTAGAACTCTCAGATACAGTTCTGCTAAGAGTAGTACCTGTCGCAGTATATACGCCAGAGCCTATCTCAAATGCTGTGCCATCTTCTATAGTATATCTTACTGTGTCACCATCAGCCACCCCTGCATCAGCAAAGCTCTGGTAGCCGCTTTCAGCACTACCCAAAGTTATTGTCCCTGTACCTGTCGAACTAGTGGACATCTTTGCTCTATTTACAAGAGTGACCATTGATCTTTAACCTTACGTAAGTTGAATTACACCGTTAGCAGCATTAAAGTCTACAGTAAAGCTATCACCATCGTTCAGAGTTAAGGATGAACCATAGTCATAGTAACCAACAATAGGATCAGCAGGTGTTGTTACTGTATCATCATAGATATAGATGTAACGGAATGGTCCAGTTGAACCACCTGTAGATGTCAGTGTGATGTCAGAAAGAACCAGCTTATATGTACCACTTGACTGTGCAGATGAAGTAGTTGTGATGTTACGAGAAGATATATTTGTATATGCTATCTCTGTTACATTACCAATAATACCATTACCATCTGATTCTGGATTTGAAGATTCAGATGCTGGTGCTGTGTTTGATAGTGCAACTACGAACTGGTCTGATTCCAAGTCCATATTGTGGACTGCGTTTTTAACGAAGTCATTAACCTTATTAAAAGATGCCATTTGTTTACTCCTTATGCAATACGTATTATGGCGTTAGATGCGTCTGCTGTGGGAAATTGAACTGTAAAATCCCCATTGATAGACTTCTTAGTTGAACCAAAAGAAACTACAGCAATAGCTCTGTTGGACTTAGATGAGTTATAAATGATACACCCATCAGCAGAAACAGTTACAGATGACCATGTGGTATTGTCATAATCGACTGTAGCAGTAAAACTGTCTAAAGCAATAGCTGCACCTGTTAGTGTGTTACCACCAGCAGTATAACCTACACCTAAAGCTTCATCTGAATTATTTGTAACGTCTGCGTAGTTTGTTGTACTTGAATTATAAGTACCACTTGGCGATACTTTAATCAGTGCAACCTTTATTGTGTCGGTATCTAAGTCATGTGTACCACCAAGCAGTTCCTGCTTAAAGCTGTTACATACTGCTGTAGTGATTGACATTATTAGAACCTTTATGGTAAGCACAAAGGGGCCAACATGTAGCCAGCCCCAATGTTATGCCTATTAGGCAGCGTTGTAGTTAGCAACAATAAGAGCCTCTGGACGCAGGATCTTGCGACCATAGAGGTGCATACCACGAACGATGTCAGCAAAGCTGTCTGGGTCACGGTAGTTCTCTACTTTGTTGATTTGCTCAGCAGAAGCAACAGCCTCGTCCTGACCAGCAACAACTACACCGTAGTTAGTAGACTGTGCAGTTGTACCGTTAGTACCAGCACCTGTACCCAAGTAAGGCAGGTTGTTGGATACGTAGATACGGAAGCCGTGCAGGTTGTTGAGAACCAAACCGTTCATCAAGCCTGAGCCACCGAAGTCTGCGTTCAGTACACGAGAGTCTTCGTCTTTCAGCATCTCAACAAAGATTGGATCGACAACCATCCAGCGACCACGTGCGTCAACGTTTTGTACGTCAAGCTTACGAGCCATACGTGCAACCACAGTCAAAGGAGAAACAGTTGTCGCAGACAATGCTGTTGCACCTGGGAGGCGTGGAGCGAGTGGGATGGAGTCACCTGCAGTAGCTGAACCAGAGATGGTCAAGTTACCGAAGTCAGTTGCGTCCAGTTTGTTGTCTGCCAACAGTTCGTCAGTACCAGCACCAGTATTGGCTTTATCGCCAGAAGCTGTTGTGTTGACGGCCCAAGAGCCTGCACCACCAGCGTAACCAGACAAGTAACCCAAGCATTCTTCATCCATGGCGTCTGCCATTTTGTAGGCTGCACGGTTGGCTGCCAATGAGGTGAAGTCTACGTGAGAGAACTGCTCTTCAATGTCATCCATTTTGAAAGCAAAGTAGTTAGCTTTATCAATAGTCAAAGAGAAGTCTGTGTCATCAAGCTTCTCTACGGAGATACCTGTGTGACGCTGCAGAGCGTTGACGGTTACGTCTGGCTCTTTTTGGATGCGAACTGTGTCGCCTTGGTTTGCAATCTCACCAAAGTAAGAGTTGTTGGTGATTGCGTTAGTTACAGCACTTTTACGCAGAGCGATTTGTGCCTGTTTGGAGTAGATAATCGGGGAGAAGTTCCCGTTAAATCCACCACCAGCGGTTCCGATAGCCATAATAATTCTCCTTATAGATATGGCGTGAGAGATATACACTACATATCCACTAAAGAGGCTCGTCTTGGTAGGGTAGTCAGCTATGCTCTAAGGATGGCCGTCCGTTGAGCGCTGGGCCTATAATCTGAGGTAGTTCTTTGATGTGGCTTTAGTGCTTAGTTAAAAGCATGTACAGGCAGTTTATGCCTGACACTGTACATGCCTATAGTTTTATCCATGATTGAATAAGTGTCAAGTTATTTCTTAGACATATCATAAATAAATTTACCAGAGCGCTGAGCTTCAAAGATCTCATCATTGCGCTTCTCGTATTCTTTAAGGCTCATCTTAGCTACTTGTGATTCACTGAGATACCTTGAGGAGTCATCTGCATCCAATGCAGTACGACCTTTAGCTTTAACTGAGGATGCAGCCGCTTTGTCTGAGCTAGAGCTACTCTTAGTCTTGATACCTTTATCTGACTTATAGAGATCAATAACACGTGCTACAGACTTAGCGTCTTCACTGTTCTCGTATAGTGCATCCTGTACAACCTTAGGCTGCTTCTCTGCCCATGTATGAAACGCATCATCAGCACGAATCTCTTGAAAGTCAGGGTGCATAGAGAGTAACTCAGCTTCAGCCTTATCTCGTTTAGCAGACGCACGTAATGCTTCAATCTCTTTCAAGCGCCCATCTAAATCAGCAGAGCGTTCATTAGCTTTCTTATCAGCAATAGCCTCTACGATACCTGCAACATCTGGGTACTTCTTAGCCCATGCTTCTACTTCGTCTTCTGACTTAGGTAGTACAAGTTCATTCTTTGTAGCTGCATCTAGTTGTGACTTAAGCTTATCAAGCTGTGATTGAAACTCTTTCTCTTTCTCTTGAGTGTGTCGCCGTAGATCACCGTAACGCTTCTTGAAGTTCTTCTCTTCTGCACTCAGATCTTCATCTTGTGCTTCAGCTTGTGGTTCTTCTTCTTGTTCGGTAACACTCTCTGCCTGAACTGTGCGCTCGACAGGCTCTTCGCTACGGGATTCCTCTTCAGCAGTTTCTTCTTCTGTTTCATCTGTCTGAATCCCTGCTTGTTTAAACAGAGCTTTTAGTTCCTCTTCATCACGTTGTACACGAGATATGTTACGATTATGAGACGCTGAGTCCGTCTGAATTGCTTCTGACATTTTCTTTCCTTATGTTGGGGCCAGCATTATTGCTGGGTAGCCTTATAGTTATTTAGGTTTAGTTATTATTTCTTCTTACGCTTCATCAAGCCGCCTTTATTTAGTCCTGATATACCATAGGAAGTGTCTAAAGAAGCACCGCCTCCTGTTGTATCATCTTGTGCAGTAGAAGTAGTTGTACCTGTTGTTATACCACTTGTGGCCTTTTTAGCAGCAGCTGTTTTGTATTGTGCACTTTTACCTGACATATCTTGGGATGTAATTGCCTGATTTGCCGCATTTGCTGCACCCATTGCAGATTTCATCATAGAAGTATGGGAGTCATTGTCATTACTGCCACTTTGTGGTGTAGGTGTAGGAGCAACTACGTCATTACCTTTGCTATTTGCAATACCTGGCTTAAGAACCTTACCTGTTTTAGTATCAACGAGTACACCGTTTACATACTCCATACCGTCATCTGGTGTTAGTAGATTTGCTAATCCCTCAGTGAAGCTATTACGTGCTTTTCCGTCTTCATCAAGACCACTTAAGCGGTTATGAATAGATGTCCACTTTTCACGTTCTGCACCTTTTACGTTAGGGTCTTCTAGTCTAGCAGTAGCACCCTCAATCATCTTTTTGTTTTGATGACGCTTAGCAACAGCCATAAAGCCAGCTACAATAGGACCGCCTAATACTGTGGCTAGTCCAGAGAAGCCCTTAGCTAACAGGCTATTGCTTTGCTCCATTGTTTTTTCATACTGTTCAATACCTACGTCAGGGCTAGTCCAATCAATAGACTCACGTTCTTGAGCTTCACGCATCATATCTTCATGAGCAGTATTGTTATTGTCATCTGGTGCAGTTACTACACCCAGTCCTTCAGGTACGGCAGGTGCAGCAGGGGTAGTAGGTGCAGCTGCCTTAGCTGTATAACCTTCTGGAATAACAGACTGTGCTACACCATTAATAAATTGAATATACGTTATCTCTCCGTTAGGACCAACGTACTCTTTCATTTCAATACCACTAAGATTAGCTACTGGCGTAGGTATACCAGTAGATTCAGTCATGTCAGTTACAGCCGAAGGGAGAGTTAAACCGCCATCAGCATAACCACGCATATAACCACCCATGTTCATCATAGGTTGCTCTTCTGTTTCATCATCGACAATCTGTAGCTCTGAGATGTCAAAGGGAAGCTCGTCTTCAGCCATCTCCATACCGATAGGCTCACCACCGATGCGTCCATTAGCTTCCATATCAGCAAAGCCTCGCTTGGCTTCATTACGGATGTCCTCAAAGAACTTAACGCCAAAGAAGCGTACCACATCAGCAGGTACAACATACTCACCTTCACTCAGTTGAGCAGGGATGTCATCACGTACTTCTTCTGGCATAGAGCCTGTAGGGACTTCATTGCCTGACACAGGGTCTACACGTTCACCTTCTGCGAAGGCCATTTCCATTTGTTCATCCATTACTGCTCCGCCCTCGTTGAATAATCTAAGTTTGCCATCTTTAGTTCTAACAGCAAGCTCTTTTAGTTGTGTTTTAGTGGGTTTCTTTACGCCCTTAGCCAATACTAATGGCCCTACCTGAATAACCTCATCAGCCTCAAAAACGGGAAGACCAGTATTCTTATCATAGAAATTACTCTGCCTGTAAGGGTTCATACCTACTTGTGTCCACTCAGGGTCAGATAAAAGATTACGTGCTTGTTCTTGTAAGACATAAGGGTCTTCTGGAACGTAGTCACCATACACACGAGCAATAGTAGCCTTACCCATAGGCTTCTCTTCACCTTTAGTTGTAGTACGTTTACCCCTAGCTATGTTTAGTGCTTCCTTAGATTCAGACCCAAACTTAATGTTCTTAAGGCGAACAGCCTGACCATAACCTAGCACAGAACCTTTAGTGTCGTTTTTACCATCATGAATAGATACGACCCAGGTGTCGTAGTTGTTGTACGCAGGAATATCTAACCTAGAGCCTACACGAGTGCCTGCAGGTATTTCAAAACCCTTTACACCCACAACACCAGTCTTTTGTACCTTCTTCCCTAGAGAACCCGCAACCTCAGTAACAGTAGGCATATTAGGCATAGACTCTGCTGTATACAAAGAAGTTATAGGGAGGTCTTCTTTAATTATTTGCCTAGCTTCCTTAGATGTTATATTCCCTTGATATAGATCTTCTGCTGCTGCTTGGGCTGTCTCTGTATTAGACTGTCGTTTATTCTCTGGTATCTTGTTAGCTTCCTGCCATCTCTTTAATTCATCAGAACTATCAAGAATAGCAGCGGCTTGGTCTACGTCAGCCTGTTTGCTTGCGGCAGTTAAGGCATCGCCTTTACGTAACATACCCTTAAGAACAGGTGCAGCTCCAGGAATAATACTAGCTGCCTCAACTGCACCCATACCTATAGCTTTTAAGTAGTTAGGGTCATCGCTACTAAGCTCATCTTTAATATCGGAGATGCCTTTGACAGTACCTACAGGAGTAAAGTCTAGTCCAGCTTCCATCATCTGAACACTTAGAGGATCACCTACGTTCTCGTACCGCTCATCAAAACTAGGAGCGCCTGGTGCTACTGCTGCACGTTCTTCGTCTGTCATATCAATGAGGCGTTTACGATAGTCAGCCATTCACTTTGTCCCTCAAGTACTTTAGTTGTCTCAGCGCTTTGATAGCACCCTGATGTCGATATAACTCTGCAGTATCAGAGATGTTTTCCATACTTCTATGTGTGGAAGAGATGCACCCATCAAGCTCCTCAATGAACGCATCCCATATCTGTTTATCGTTAACTAGCTTCTTAAGCGACATTACCGCTAAACCCTTGCTCACCAGGTGTTGGTGCTGTACCTACGCCTATCTGAGAGCCACCGCCACCTGAGGTGTCCTGTACGCCCTGTGGAGCCTGTCCTTCTGGTGCTGGGCCACCTTGGGGCATGTTTACACCTTCCAGCCCTGCAGGGGGCTGTACGGGAGCCTGAAAGCCTTTTAGGATCTCAGCTTGGATAGATGCGTCCTGCATAGAGTTAGTCACTTTGTCTGGGTCAAGGTCCATAGACTTAGCAATCTCACGAATGATGTAGTCCATCTTAGCGAAGGGAGCTAGTACTGGGTTCTGTGCAACCTGCAAGAACTGCATCAAACGCTGTGACCGTACTTCGTTAGCCATGAGGCTCTCTGTACCAGAGGCATGTACCTCTAAGTCACCACGAATCTGGTCATCAAAGTCAAACTGCATGTTGAATGAGAAGAAAGCTTTACCAAGTGGGCGAAGCAAGTAGTCATCAACGTTCTTAACTACCGTCCTAATAGAACCGTTAGCAGCAGACATAAGCATAGAAATACCAGAAGCTGTACGCCCAACGCCAGATACTCCGGTTTGTCCATGAGCGAAACTAGGGAATCCAGTACTTTCATCTGCTAGTACTCGTGCTTTATCAAAGAGTTGCATGTTCTCTTGTGCTACGTTAGGGAACTTGGTGCCGAAGATTCCTTGCCCCGGGGCACCGCCCTGACGCCGGAACACCTTGCCTGGGTACACAGATAAGTCTTGACCTGGTACAAGGTTAGTCTCATCTACTTCAATGATAAGATTACCCGATAGTGCAGCGTTGTCAATAGCCATACGCATAAAGCCATTCATCAACGTCTGTGTATCGTCCATGTTCTCAGCAATGCCTACACCAAAGAAGGAGTAAGGATTATGCTCATAGGGTACAGCGTAGTAAGGAATACGTGTAGGTTTGAATGGGTTAAGTACGAAGCGTAGTACCTCACCGTTACATACCCATACGTTACAGTTAACCTCATCAAGATCTCGTAGAGCTTTAGGAATAGCTACACCATGCTCTTCCAGAACATCCGTATCTACAAAGCCCCAGAACTCTAGTACTTCCCAACGCTCAGAGGACGGCTGTGTATCGTCATCCTCCATAGTCATCTCCCAGTACTTCTGAATGTAGTCTGGGCCTTTATCAATAGCTAAGCTAATTGAGTCAGACATAAAGTATGGGCGGTTCTTAAGAGCACGTAATTGAGTACGTGACATCTTATGACGTTCTACCACATACTCAGCATCATTCATAGACTTAGCTTCGGGGTCAGGGTAGAAGTCCCAAACAGAAACATGGCTACATTCTGGCACAGTCTTTACGAGAGGTTCATACTCACCTTCACCGTTCCAGTTAGGATACTCTTTATCTACAGCAAACGGACCCTTCATGACACCCGTTCCAAGTAGAGACATCTCAAATGCCATAGAGCGTAGATGTACAGAAGCACCAGACTCTTGAAGCTGATCGTGGATCTTCTTTTCCATCTTCTTAGCTGCAATCATAGCAGGATGGAATGTTACTGTGGTAGGAGTAGTACCGTCACCCTCAACTACCTTATCAGATACAGCTGAAAGTTTATCTTCTAGTGGGCCTAGACGATTAGCTAATTCTGATAACGTAGCTCCAGGTTTAAGCTCTGTAACACCATCCAGTAAGTAGGGTGCAGCGGGTTTTTGCTCAGTAATAGGCCGTAACGCATCTCCTGCTGCTGCAGCGTTAGGATCTACGTTGATATGTACAGACTCTGCAACACCGTCAGGTAATACAGAGGGATTAACAGATAAAGGAAACTTGTTGTTACCAAATAGTACATCAACAATCTGTCCATACGCTGCAAGGGTCTTAGTCTTAGTGACTTTAACAAACACACGTGACTTCTCTGTGTCTGTGAACTGTACGTCCTTACCATACAAACCACGATAGTTACGATAGGCTTTTAGCCACCGCTCTTCATCTGCAAACCTAGCATCTTCTGCACGTTTATAGCGCTCAGCTACAAAAGCAACTACACTAGACTTAGTTTCAAAGATACTGTCCGTACTGTCTTCAGCAGCTACGACTTCATCTGTTTCAAACATTTCTTCTTGTTCTGCCATAATCAATACCCGAATTGTGGATCACTAGCTTGAAAACCAGTGCGTTGTTTTGCTGGGTTAAAGTCCCATATGCTGCTACGTGGACGTGTCATAATACCGTATCTTAGAGCGTCATACAAGTGATCCTCTGCGTGAGTATCAACATCTTCTGGGTTTTTCTTGTCCAGAGGAATACTAGGAATCTGTGCTATCGTGTTTGTACAGTTACTCATAAACACTAGTTGAGGCTTTTCAGTGAACTCATCCACCTTTAAACGCCTATGTATTTCGTTCTTACCTGCGACACGTGAACCTCTTGACCGATCAGAGGGACGCCAACGACAACCCTTCATGTTCATCTGCTCTGCCAAGCTAGGTCCAGTGTCGCCACGGTTGTGCCATAAAGAACTATCCAGCACCCCGTATCTCATTGTACCATCTCTTGCTTCTGCTTCCAATATCAAATCTGCTAAGTCAGAAGCTGTAACTTTAGATACATACATCTCACGGTACACAATTACTTGTTCATCAGGAGCTACAGCAAACCAGAGAACACCAGTGTAACTACCATAACCGTAATCGCAAGCCCTAAACTTTGCCCAAGAGTCAGGTATCTCAAATGAGTCCACGACATGTATCTTTCTGTCAAACTCTGGAAAAGCGGCACCTTCATTAATATCCCAGTTACCTTCAAGTAACTGCTTACGCTGATGCTCCGGCAGAGAGAGAAGCATCGCTTCATAGTCGCCAGAGTCAGATAAGTACGGATTATCAAATAGAGAGGCGGGAATAAAACGCCGCTTAAATAGAGGCTGACCTTCTTTACTATGCCCTTTAGGAAAGGTAATAGTTTCCCCAGAATCCAAATGCGTTGCCCAAAAAGCTTTACCTGCTCTTTCAGGGTCAATAAACATTTTCTTAACCCAAGCATGTCCTGCTCCTCCGGGGTTTGTTGTTGCTCTCATGTAGAGACCAAGAGTTGACGAATGTGCAGATCTCAAGCGAGATCTCATATAATCCCAAGCGTAAGGTGTAGTCCATTGAGTAAGTTCGTCAAATCCAATCCAGTTAAAAGCCTGACCCTGATAGCGTGTGACATCTGTATCCTTATCCAAGTATGACATCCAGAGGCGACCACCTCTAGGTGAGATCCACTGAGACTTACGCTCTGACCATTTAATGCCCGGAATAGCACGAGGGTATAGCTCCTGAGACTTTTGTATTAGTTCCCTTAGTTCTTCTGTTGTGTGACGTACAAGTAGGCCACTAAAGTTAGGATCGTTTAAACCATGTAGCGGGTCAGCTAACATAGCGTAGGATTTGCCACCACCAGCTGCGCCACCATAGAGAACCTCACGTTCTGACGAACTAAGAAAGTGCGTCTGGGGGCCGGGGTTTGGCTTGAAAACCACATCCATAGCCACATCTACATCATACTCAGGTGCTTTGACTTGTGCAGGAACAGTCTCTACTTTGGGGGTGGCGACTGCTTCAACCGTCTCTGTCAATTTCTGCGTATGCCCCGACCCCTTGGGTTTCAAGTTTTTTGATTTCCTCAAGGGTTTCTTTGAGCCACTTGGCAAGCTTGCGCTTAATTGCAGCTGCTTTTCTACGTTTCTGCTCAATCTCAACTCTTTTCTTTAAACCTGTGTGGCCTATGTCACGGCCTGTCTCTTTGCTTAACCAGTGTGCTACTGCACGATAACTATACTGCTTAAGGTGTCGTTTAGCAAGCTCTAAAGCTTCTAACTCAGATTCAATGGGTACGAGTAACTTATCGTTGTCGGGGTGCAGTTTATAGCCAAAAGGTATACGTCTTGTTATCCTGACTATAGTATGCCACTTCTTGTTGTGATCTTTTGGCGGTAACGGTAACTGCCAGAAGCCTAAATCTCTCTCAGGTACTATTCGTTTGAACCTTCTTTTGGTGGCAGGTAGAATATGCCTCCACCGCCAGATGTTACGTCTACTTTGTCTACCTTACCAAGTCCTGCACGATCTAGCAAGTCTTTTGCTGCTACCATCTTCTCTTTAATGCCTAACTCAGTAGGGTCAGACAGAGCGCCTACCATTGCCATAGCTGCTTTGGGTGCAGTACGTGCAAAGTAAGTCCGTGTCTTCTCACCAATCTCATCTTTAAGAGATTCTACAATAGCTGCTGTGCTTGAAGCAGGAGCATAGCCTGCAAGTTTCTTAGCTGCTACCACGTCACCACCAGCCTCATCAAAGAGCACCTCTAAGAAGCGCTGTTGCTGTTCTGTAAGAACTCTAGCCATAATGTATTCCTTATAGGGGATTATCGACTAGCTCGTCATACGCTTTCCAGATATCATCTACTTCTGTCTGTAGAGTATTTAGCGTATCGCCTAGTCCATCTGTAATAGTTGTAGCCTTATCTACTTGACTACGTAAGTCTAAAAGCACCTTCTGTTGCTCTAAGATTTGTGTCATATTAGTAGATAGCTGTGCAAGCTTAGTATTT
>Ga0206130_10000650_pt1 | contig 56181 bp, 60 predicted proteins | sample Helgoland_Spring_9_FD_148637 | JGI IMG/M metagenome (GOLD analysis project Ga0206130, IMG submission 148637) | Pelagic subsurface seawater microbial communities from Kabeltonne, Helgoland, North Sea - Helgoland_Spring_Bloom_20160512_1 | ecosystem: Environmental > Aquatic > Marine > Epipelagic ... | reverse complement strand
TTCGTTGGTATGCACGAGCTGGAAGTGCAGGGCATCGCAGACGGTGACGTCGCCGCTGGCGTGAAGGGGTTTGACCCGATTGCCAACAACCAATTGGTTCAAGAAGAAATCGACGCCGCGCAAGACAACGTCATGCATCGGCTGAAGCTCAAGTTTAATGCAGCGGCACAAGGCGAAGAAAAGCGCCGGGGTCCGCGCTATACACCTTTGTCCAAGCGTCAGGATCGTCCGGCGTCCATTTTGTGGCTCGTGAAGTTCCACCCTGAATTGACAGATGGACAGGTCGGCAAGCTGGTCGGTACGACAAAACCCACGATCCAAGCGATCCGTGAGCGTACGCATTGGAACATCAACAACATCCAGCCAATTGATCCTATAGCTTTGGGTCTGTGTAAGCAGTCTGAGTTGGATGCTGCCGTGCAAAAAGCTGCTGCCAAGAAGGCCGCCGATGGCGAGGTGATGAACGATGACGAGCGCCGCAAACTAGTGAGCACAGAACAGTCCTTGGGCATGGACGCAGAGCCTAAGATTCCCACAGCGATTGAAGGTCTTGAGACATTTTCGCTTGGCGATGCGCCTGCTGAGCCTGAGGAAGAGACCGGCGACATTCACGACGCCGAGAGCTTCTTCAACATCAAAAATGATGATGACGCTGAGGCTAGTGACGACAAATAAAGCTGAGCACTTTTGCTAAGTATTGAGCTCGGCGCATGTGACTGCGCCTAGCTTTTTATATCATGGTGAGGAATGCGGCATGACCGAAGCACCCCCCTATTTTGCAATTTAGGGTGCTGCTTTGAACTCAAATTGGCCAACCTGATAGCCAAATTCGTCCGTCGCTATGCCCTCACGTCCTGACACAACGGCTGCGACAACCAAAGCACCTAAAAGACCACCGCTTGCGCTGGAAGAAATTTCTTTTTGCTCTGTCATATTAACAGGCGCTGAGACTTTGGTGTCGGTGATGCCATTGTAGCTATATTTTGTCTCAATCGCGCGGGATGCTGGACCTTAGGTGGAAATATTCACTGACGCAGGCGACTGAAAGCTGCTTGAAAATGTGCTACTGCGCATTTGGCAGGGCACGCCTTTGACTTCATTTTTCTTCTTGTTGGTTGTGAAGAAATTCCTGACTGCAGCAACTTGAAAACCATCTGGCTTGGGGCTTTGGGACGACATGACAACATCGACCGGCGTTGTGGGTTCATAGGAATTACAGTCAGACACGGCGAATGCTGCCAACAAAACAAAGGGGTTCACATAGGGGTTTTTCACAAAGGATCACGCCGGCGTGGCGTTAACTTGGGGACCATGCCCAGTTGCGCCCCCTCTTTCCAAGAATTTACTGCAAATTCAGGCTGTGTTGGCGGATTGCTTTTGGCGCTAAAGCTTCAAATCGGCTTGCGTGCGTTCATGGCGGCTGTGATGGTGCCGTCGTCAAGGTAATCCAGCTCGCCGCCAATGGGCACGCCCTGCGCGAGGGATGTTAGTTTGGCACGGTTTCCCAGGATGTCAGCGATGTAGTGCGCGGTGGTTTGACCGTCGATCGTGGCGTTGAGGGCGAGAATGACTTCGGTGATGCTTTCGCTGGTTACACGGTCAATCAAACGGGGGATGCGTAGCTCTTCTGGGCCGATTGCGTCGAGCGCAGAGAGTGTGCCGCCGAGCACATGGTAACGGCCTTTGAACACGCCTGATCGTTCCATCGCCCAAAGATCCGACACGTCCTCAACGACGCACAGAATGCCATTGGCGCGTTTCTCGCTTTCGCAAATGTCGCAGATATCAGCCGTGCCCAAATTGCCGCAATTGAGACATTCGCGTGCGGTCGTGGCCACGGTTTGCAAGCTGTCAGCAAGGGGTGTGAGCAAGAGCGCGCGCTTGCGGATCAAATGCAACACCGCACGGCGCGCAGAACGGGGGCCAAGCCCGGGGAGCTTGGCCATTATTTCGATGAGCACGTCGATGTCTTTGGTGCTACTCATTCGCCCGTCCTTCTGGCAGGCCAGGGGAGCCTCCAGCGGGAGTTTAAAGGGCAAGATGAAGCAGTGTGTTGCACAGTTTTAGAACGGTAGTTTCATGTCGGCGGGCAGGCCCAGACCTTCGGTGAGTTTGCCCATTTCACTGGCCGATTTTTCCGCCGCTTTTTGTTGCGCTTCTTTGATCGCCGCGAGGATCAAGTCTTCGACGATTTCTTTTTCATCGCCATTGAAAATGGTGGGGTCAATGTCGAGGCCGATGAGTTCGCCTTTAGCAGTCGCCGTGGCTTTCACGAGGCCTGCGCCGCTTTCGCCGGTGACTGTCATGGACGCCAAGTCTTCTTGCAATTGGCCCATCTGGTCCTGCATTTCTTTGGCTTTTCTCATCATGCCCGCCATATCGCCGAGCTGGCCTAGTCCCTTGAACATTTGTGGTCTCCGTTTATGTTTCATGCGCCTCATTCGGTGCGGTGTAAAAGATCATCCCTACACATATTGCAGCGACGAGCGCGATGAACAAGGTCGGGGTGCCAAGACAGCCCTCGGCACGTGCATTTGCGAAGGTGTTTCCGGGGTCCAGCAAGGTCAGGAAGGATACGTAAAAGGACCATGACACCACAAGGATCAGCGTGCCCAATTGATGACGAGACCGCAGCGTGATGAGGGTGCCCGCAAGCAAGATCAATGTCATGGGGGTTGTCGCAAGTGCTATGGTTTCGCCAAGCATCGTGACGGGTGTGCCGTCCCAATCGGGCTTGATTTGGGTGCAAGTCGTACTCATGATGTTGGTCCCGTGGCTATAGTTTTACGCCTGTGAATGAGGGTTATCGCCAAGATCACAGTGCAAAGTGCGTTTGCGACGGTGAGGAAGGTGGTTGAGCTGCCAATGCAGCCGATCTTTTGTGCCGTGAAATTCGTGCGGTTCATGATGTCCTCAAAAATAACGTGAAACGCCCATGTGCGCCATCCCATGCAAAGGGCGAGGGTCAGCCACAATTTGCGTTGCCAAAGTGCGATGAGGGAAACGGCTATAAGCGAGATGCTGAAAGGGGAGGCGGCGAGGATTGCGGCTTCTTAGAGGCCCGTCACCTAATTGCCTTTCCATTGTGGGCGCAATTCTGCGCAGGCATAGCCGAATAACGCGTCTGTCTCCAAGATTTGCACGGCTGGCTAGTCCTCCTCGAAGGGGTCCCATTCGTCTTCCACCTCTGGGAGCGCATCGACCATTGCCCCTTGCGCGATCTCTTCGGGGGTTTTGATGTCGATGATTTTGGCGCTAGGGAAGGCCTCAAACACGGCCTTGAGCAAGGGGTGTTCTGCTGCTTCTGCCTTAAGCGCAATGTCAGCTGCGTCGCGTTTCTCAGCGATGCTTTCCTTACCGCCCTCATTCACTAGCGTCACGGCCCAGCGATTGCCGGTCCAGAGTTGCAACTTTTGCCCCAAGCGTTGCGCAAGATCTGAGGGGGCTTTCGGGTGGGGTTCAAATTCGATGCGACCCGGTTGGTAATTGGCAAGGCGCACACTGCCCTCGACTTCAACCAGTAGCTTCACATCACGATTGGCGCGGATTAATTCGACAACATGATCGAAGGTGGGAAAGCGTTCAAGCGCGTCCGCATCAAGTTGCTGCGCCGTTGCGGCACCGCCTGCGCTGCTGCCTGATGTCGTCATACGGGATTGCGCATTGGCGACAGAGGTTGCGCCTGCGCTCATCCCGCCACCGCCTCCAGCGGGGGGCGGGGGTGGCGTGTCTTGCAGCTTGCGGATCAATTCTTCTGGGCTGGGGAGTTCTGCGACATGCGTGAGGCGAATGATCGCCATTTCCGCGGCCATCATGGAATTCGGGGCGCTTGCGACCTCGTCCAGCGCTTTCAGCAGCATTTGCCACATCCGTGTCATCGCTCGCATGGGCAGGTCTGTGGCCATTTGCAGGCCGCGTGCGCGCTCGTCTGGGCTGACAGTCGGATCATCCGCCGCATCTGGCGTGATTTTGACGACGCTGATCCAATGGGTGATTTCTGCCAAATCGCGCAAGACCGCCATAGGGTCAGCGCCAGCGGCATATTGCGCGCCAAGTTCTGTCAGGGCTGCTGCCGCATTGCCGTGCATGATCATATGATAGAGGTCGAGCACGCGACCGCGATCTGCGAGACCGAGCATCGCACGGATTTGCTCAACTGTGGTTTCGCCTGCGCCGTGGCTGATGGCCTGATCCAAGAGGGACGTCGCATCGCGTGCGGACCCTTCAGCAGCACGGGTGATCAGCGCCAATGCATCTTTAGCGATTGCGGCATTCTCGCCAGCAGCGATGCGTTGTAACATGCCGATCATATCTTCGGGTTCAATCCGACGCAGATCGAAACGTTGGCAACGGGATAAGACCGTCACTGGAACTTTGCGAATCTCGGTTGTTGCGAAGATGAATTTCACATGCTCGGGCGGTTCTTCCAGCGTCTTCAACAAAGCATTGAAGGCAGAGGTCGAGAGCATGTGCACTTCGTCGATAATGTAGATTTTGTAGCGCGCCATAGCCGCACGGTAATGCACAGATTCGATAATTTCGCGGATATCGCCAACTCCCGTGCGCGAAGCGGCGTCCATTTCCATGACGTCTACATGACGCCCTTCCATAATCGCCACGCAGCTTTCGCAGACACCACAGGGTTCAGTGGTCGGACCACCAGTTCCATCAGGGCCAATGCAATTGATGCCCTTAGCGATAATGCGCGCGGTTGTGGTTTTACCCGTACCGCGAATACCCGTCATCACAAATGCCTGCGCGATGCGGTCCGCTTCGAACGCGTTCTTGAGCGTGCGCACCATCGCCTTTTGGCCAACAAGATCGGCAAAGGTTTCGGGGCGATATTTGCGCGCGAGGACGCGGTAGGCGGTGTCAGGCGTGTTGGTCATATGCGCTTTCGGGATTCGAACTAGTCATAGGGTAAGCGTGGGTGCGCGCGCCGTCTAGCCGATTGCGCGAAATCAGGGTAGGGATAGGGGAAGTGTTAGGAGAGTTAACATGCGTTTGCGTGGTCAGCGAGGACGTAGCAGCATTGAAGATCGCCGTCGTCAAGGCGGTAGACGTGGTGGGAAGGCGGCTCCAATTGGTGGGGTTGGTTTAATCTTGGTTCTGGCGATTGGCTATTTTGCAGGTATTGATGTGACGCTCTTGTTGCAGCAAAGCGTTGCGCCACAGTTGAGCAAGACGCGACAGGTTTCCGCAGAGGAAGAGCGCGCAGCAGAATTTTCTTCGCAAATTTTGGCGACGACAGAACAGGTTTGGGGGCACATTTTCCCACAACAGGTCGGGAAAAATTACACGCCGCCAACCTTGGTGCTTTATGCGGATGTCACGCAAAGCTGGTGTGGCGGGGCCTCCAGTGCGACGGGGCGGTTTTACTGTCCTGCGGATGAAAAAGCCTATCTCGACACCGTTTTTTTCGCGACTTTGTCACGCCAATTAGGGGCGAAAGGTGATTTTTCGGCGGCCTATGTGATTGCCCATGAAGTCGCGCATCATGTGCAGAATAAGTTGAAGATTTTGGGGCAGGTCCACTGCGCACGCAAAAAATCCAGCCAGACTGCAGTGAACGCGCTGACAGTGCGTTTGGAGCTGCAAGCGGATTGCCTTAGTGGTGTTTGGGCACACTCCGTTGAGGGGTTGCTGGAACCCGGTGACATCGAAGAGGCGCCTAACGCGGCGCGGATGATTGGCGACGATCATCTGCAAAAGCGCGCAGGGCGCGTGCCGCAGCCGCATACGTTTACCCATGGCACAAGCAAACAACGCACAAGCTGGTTCGCCAAGGGCTTCAAGACTGGCGATATCAACCAGTGCGACACATTCAGCGCGCGCCGGCTGTAACTTATGACAGATCTGGTCATTCATGCACTAGGCGTTGGTGGCGGATCGCTCGCGATTTCGCAACTGCCCGGTTTGCAAGGTGCCTATGCCGCGGATCTAGCATTTATACGTGATTGGAAACCCTCGATTGTGGTCTCTGCCACAACGCGTGGTGAGCATGCGGAGGCGCGGGTCGAGGCGCTGGGCAAAGATATTCCCGAAAGTGGTGCGCGTTGGATGCATTTGCCTATTGAGGACTACGGCACACCTAACGCGGACTTCATGCGCGCATGGCCGGACGCGCGCAACGCTATTTTGAAAGCGCTGCGTGGCAAAGGGCGCGTGTTGATCCATTGCAAAGGCGGCTGTGGGCGCTCTGGTATGTTGGCGCTGCGCTTGATGGTGGAAGCGGGGGACGACGCCGTTGAGGCACTGTTGCGTTTGCGCAAAGTGCGCCCCTGCGCCATTGAAACCGACGCGCAATTGCGATGGGCGGTCACGGGGTTGCTGCAAAAGGGGGATTAGGTGAGAGGTTGGACATCGACCCAAGTGGGGCTCGTTGTGGCTGCTTCCTTCCGGATCTGACCAGGTTGGCGAGGCACTCGCCCGCGCCAACCTCTCCCCCTTCATATACGATTGCCCTGCGCGCATTGCAAGACTTGAACCTGCCACTGCATCGGACATAGCGTACGCCAAAGTTTTGAGGAGCGCAGGCATGAAATTAGCAGAAACAGTGACATTTGGCGGCTCTGGTCTGGAGCGCGTCGCGCAGTTTCGTGGTGATACCCCCGAGATGGCGGCATATCTGAGCGATCCAACGTCGGAGGCAATTGTGTTCTGGCGCGGCAAGCCTCTGATTCGGCGTGGAGATTGGGACGCCCTCGCACGCATCCCGATGAGCGATACTGTGTTCGAAGGGCGCGCATTAGATGCGATTTTTCTAGGAATTGACGAGGGGCATGCCGTCTTTGCGCATGATCTGTCGGATTGGAGCCCTGAGGGCGTTGATGAAACGGCGATGAACACGTTTCTTGACCTGACCGAACAGCAGCACCCTGATTTGCCTGAAACAGATGTCTTCGCGGAATTGCGCAGTAATATGACACGGCTGACGGCGCGTGATGCGGAACTTGCCGCTTCTGCACGCGCTGTCTTTTCTTGGCATTCGAGTCACAGGTTTTGTTCCAAATGCGGTGCTGAGAGCCAGATGAGCATGTCAGGCTGGCAACGTGATTGCGGCACATGTGGGGCTAAGCATTTCCCGCGCACTGATCCTGTGGTGATCATGCTGATCACGCGAGGTAATTCGGTGCTGATGGGGCGTTCGCCTGGTTGGCCCGAGGGGATGTATTCGCTGCTGGCGGGATTTGTGGAGCCGGGCGAAACGCTGGAAGCTGCAGTACGGCGGGAAGTCTTTGAGGAGGCGGGGATCAAGATTGGGCAGGTCGATTATCTTGCCAGCCAACCATGGCCATTTCCCAACTCGCTGATGTTTGGCTGTCATGGCGAGGCGCTGAATGATGAGATCACCATTGATCCTGTTGAGATCGACGATGCGATCTGGGTAAGCCGAGAAGAGATGATGCTGACGTTTGCGGGTGAGAACCCCAAAATGCTGCCCGCGCGCAAAGGGGCAATCGCGCATTTCATTCTTGAGCATTGGCTGAGCGATAGACTTAACTAACTTTCTTAGGTTACAGATTTCCAAAAATAGTAGAAACTCAAAGCGGGCAGGCTCATGAAGTTTTCAACAAGAGAAGATATCAAAGCGCCGATTGTGGATGCTTTCGAATGGTCTTAGGACTTTGATTAATTTGAGCGATCTGCTTGGCGGCGCGGCGCAGAACTGATTTGCTGAAACGTCACGGGACAGGCATGGCCTGGGCCTCCGTGTTCAATGTTCGCGGCAAAAACCGTAAGATCGAAGCGGATTTGATCGACTATGAACCCTGTGATGGCTAAGAGGTTGAGTTGCAAAGCAACGACGGGACCGCCTATGAGACGCTGGAGTTAATGCCGTTATCTAAGAGCCGTACGCGCGTGTCCTTCGCGATTGAGCTGCAACCCAAAAGCCTATCTGACCTTTTGATAATGCAAATTATGCGGCTTGGAAAATCATGCTTGGTAAAGCGTTTCGCAAGCGAGCGGCTGATTTCGCGCTTATGATTGAACGCCAGTATAAATCTACGAACGGCGCTTAATCCGTGGCACCCGCACGTTCTGGTGCACGCGGATAGGTACCTAGAATCGTGATCTCGCTGGTGAAATAGCTGAGCTCGTCCAGCGCGCGTTTGACGTTTTCATCCTCTGGATGGCCTTCAATGTCAGCGTAAAATTGCGTCGCTGTGAAGTGCCCATCCACCATGTAGCTTTCCAGCTTGGTCATATTGACCCCATTGGTCGCAAAACCACCCATCGCCTTGTAAAGTGCCGCTGGCAGGTTGCGCACGCGAAAGATGAAGCTGGTCAACATGCCCGTATCGCCGCGCTTAGAAAGATCACAGTCGCGCGACATTACTAAGAAGCGGGTCGTGTTATGCCCGTGATCTTCGATGTTCTTGGCAAGCACGTTTAGGCCGTAAATCTGCGCTGCGAATTCGCTCGCAAGTACGCCGCTGGTCATATCACTGTTTTCGACCAGTTCTGCCGCGGCACCCGCGCTATCGACGGCAGATTCGGGGTGAATGTTGTGTTTGTTCAAAAATGCGGCCGCTTGTGGGAGCAAAACCGTATGTGCGCGCACTTTTTTGATGTCTGAAAGCGCAGCACCCGGCATCGCCATGAGACTTATGCGTACGCGCGTGAAGGCCTCGCCTACTATGTGCAAATCGGAGCTGGGCAACAAACGATGACTGTCGGCCACACGTCCATAGGTCGAGTTTTCAACTGGAAGCATCGCAAATTCAGCGTCTTTGGAGTTTACGGCGTTGATCACATCCTCGAACGTGCGGCAGGGCAGCGGTTCCATATCAGGGTAATTCTGGGCGCAAGCTTCGTGGGAATAGGCCCCAAGTTCGCCTTGAAATGCGATCTTTTTGGTCATGGGTGCGTATCCTCTAAAATTGTGTCTAAAAAACTGTCCCACTTGGGCGTTTCGTCGCGGGTTCTACACCTTGCCTTAATCTCATGAAAGCCATAGATGTCCGCGCAACGATATCCAATAGGACAAGACACATGTTTGACACCATGACATTAACCAAAATCCTTGGCGCTGGCTGCGGTGCATTGTTGTTGTTCCTGATGGGCAGCTGGGCCGCAGAAGAGCTGTATCACACGGGTGGTGGTCATGGCGACGGCGAGCACCTAGCAGGATATGTGATTGAAGTGGAAAGTGCTGGCGAAGTTGAAGAAGTCGAAGAGGTCAACATCGTTGAACTGATCGCTGCGGCAGACATCGGCAAGGGCGAGAAAGTCTTTGGCAAGTGCAAAGCCTGCCACAAGCTGGAAGACGGCGCAAACGGCACCGGTCCGCACCTATTCAACACTGTTAACCGCGACAAAGGATCCATTGAAGGCTTTGGCTACTCCACGACGCTCGCCGAAATGGAAGGCAACTGGGGTTACGAAGAGCTGAACGCGTTCCTTACCAACCCTAAAGGCTACGTTAACGGCACCAAGATGAGCTTTTCTGGCCTGAAGAAAGACTCGGATCGCGCGAACTTGATTGCCTACCTTGAGACCATCAAATAGCGTATATCGCTTCTTTAAATTTCCTAAAAGCCGTCCAGCCAAGCGCTTGGGCGGCTTTTCTTTGGGATTGCTTGATTTTGAGCCAACGCACGCTTTGTTCACAACCAGTTCATTCATTCAACGCTTGAATGTGATGGGTGCAGCGCTTTAGCTATGTTAGATAGAAAATAAGCGTAAACGCGACAGTTATTGGGAGACAACGATGGCAGGTAAATTTCCAAAAAGCGAAATCACCTTGAAGCGCCGCGATCTGATGCTTGGCATGGCTGCTGGCGGTGCTGGTGTAGCGATGGGCTTGCCGCAAGTGGCATTAGCGCAAAGCGGATCTGAAGAGATCATCAGAAGTCATGGATATTCCTTTTTCGGAGATTTGCAGTATCCACAGAATTTCACCCATTTTGATTATGTGAACCCTGACGCGCCGAAGGGTGGTGAAATTTCCCTCTCCACGCGCGGCACGTTTGACGGCATGAACCGCTATGCGAGCAAGGGCCGCCCCGGCCAGTATTCGGGTTTGATCGCGGAAGCGATGTTCAGCCGCGCGCCTTTTGATACTGCGGTTCCGGCAGACTCTATCACAGATGCGTATTGTCACCTTGCCGAAGCGGTAGAGTATCCTGCGACCAAAGAATGGTGCGTCTTTCACCTGCGTCCGGAAGCGAAATTCTCCGATGGGCGCCAGTTGACCGCACGTGATGCTGCGTTCACGCACAATTTGTTCCTAGAGCAGGGCATTCGCAGCTACGCGCGTTCTGTTAAGCAACGCATTTTGGGTGTTGAAGTGATTGATGATCAAACGCTGAAATACACATTTGTTGACGGTATTCCACGCCGCTCCCTGATAAGCCAAGTTGGCGGATCACCTGTGTTTTCCAAAGACTGGTATGAAGAGACTGGCGAGCGTCTTGATGAGCCGTCTTTACTCACGCAGCTTGGCTCTGGCCCTTATGTGATTGAAGATTTCGAGATCAACCGCTTCATCATTTACAAGCGCAACCCGGATTATTGGGGCTGGCACTTGCCCGTGAACGTGGGGCGTCATAATTTTGATCGCGTGCGTGTAGAATATTTCGGCGATCAGACCGCCGAATTTGAGGCTTTCAAGGCGGGCGAGTACACGTTCCGTCAAGAAACAAGCACTAAACAGTGGGCGACGGGATATGATTTCCCGGGTGTCGAAAAGGGTTATATCAAGCGCGAGCAGTTGCCGAACGGCAATCCGCCTACGCCCTCTGGCTTCGTGTTCAACATGCTGCGCGAACCGTTCACGGACCTGCGTGTGCGCGAAGCGTTGAGTCTTGCGTATAATTTTGAATGGGTCTCTTCGTCTTTGCAGTTTGGCCTGACGAAACAGCGCAACTCCTTTGTTGAGAATTCGGCGCTAGAGGCCAAAGGCGTGCCCGAAGGGTTGGAGCGTACATTCCTAGAAAGCCTTGGTGATCTTGTGCCAGATGAGGTGATGAACGGCGAAGCTGTGATGGCGCATACCTCCAACGGTGACAAAGTTTCTGATCGGCGCAATCAGCGTAAGGCGCTGAAATTACTGAAAGACGTGGGCTGGTTTGTTAATGATGATGGCAAGTTCGTTGATGCCGATGGAAAGTTGATTGAGTTCAAAATTATGCTGTCCTCCAGCACGGGTGACACCGTTGAAGCGATCATAACGACCTACGTCCAAACCCTGAATAAATGGGGCATCAGCGCGGATATGGAGAAGATTGATTCTGCGCAATATGCGTCGCGCTATTACGACAAAGACTGGGACATGATGTACTTCCGCAACCAGCCTTTCTTGGCGGCGGGAACGGGCCTCAAGCAGGCGTATGGCTCAGAAACGGCTGTGGTGTCGTCCTATAATCCACAGTCACTGCAAAGCCCGTTGGTGGATGCGATCATTGATGGCTCGCTTGAAACCACATCGCGGGAAGAAGAAGAGGCAGCGTTGCGCGCGCTCGATCGAGTGTTGCGGTTTTTGCGCATTCAAATCCATTCCGGTTATGTGGGTAAGCATTGGGTTGCGTCCTATGACATGTATGAGCACCCTGAAAATCTGCCGCCCCTTGCGCTTGGTGCGCTCGATTTTTGGTGGTATAACAAAGAGAAGCATGAAGCGCTGAAAGCTTCTGGCGCTTTGAGGTAAATCGCTTTGGGCGCTTATATTTTTCGACGGCTATTGCTGATCATACCGACGTTGCTCGGGATTATGATTGTCAATTTCACGCTAGTTCAGTTCGTTCCCGGTGGTCCTGTTGAACAGGTCCTCGCCCAAATGCAGGGTGGGGGTGACGTGTTTGAGGGCTTTTCTGGCGGGGGCAATGATGTTGCGGAAGAAACCTTCGGATCTGACAGTGACTATGTTGGTGCGCGTGGGCTGCCTAAAGAATTTATTGAAGAGTTAGAGAAAGAATTCGGTTTTGATAAGCCGCCGCTTGAGCGGTTTTTCAACATGCTCTGGAATTACATGCGGCTTGATTTTGGCGAGAGTTATTTCCGTTCTATCAGCGTTGTGGATTTGGTGCTCGAAAAGATGCCTGTTTCGATCACGCTAGGGCTGTGGTCGACGATTATTGCGTATCTGGTCTCGATTCCGTTGGGCATTCGCAAGGCGGTGCATGACGGCACGAGCTTTGACACATGGACCTCCGCGATGATCATCGTGGCCTATGCAATCCCTGGATTTTTGTTTGCGATTTTGCTGCTCGTATTATTTGCGGGTGGCTCTTACTGGCAGGTTTTCCCGCTAAGGGGACTGACCTCTGAAGGGTTTGAGAATCTTAGTCCGATTGGCAAAGCGCTCGATTATCTTTGGCACATCGCTTTGCCGGTGCTCGCCTCTACCATTTCTGCGTTTGCGACGTTGACCTTACTGACCAAGAACAGCTTTCTCGATGAGATCAAAAAGCACTATGTGATGACCGCGCGCGCAAAAGGGCTGAGCGAAAGCCGCGTGCTCTATGGGCATGTGTTTCGCAATGCGATGCTGATTGTGATAGCGGGTTTTCCGGCTGTTTTTATCTCTGTGTTCTTTAGTGGATCACTGATTATCGAGACGATTTTCTCGCTCGATGGCTTGGGTCGACTTGGCTTTGAGGCGGCGGTTGCGCGGGATTATCCGGTGATTTTCGGCACGCTGTTTATCTTCGGCCTCATCGGTTTGATTGTTAGTATCTTGAGCGATTTGATGTATGTGCTTGTCGATCCTCGAATCGACTTTGAAAAGCGGGAGGGCTGATCGCATGGCTCTGTCCCCCCTCAATCAACGCCGATGGCGTAACTTCAAAAACAACCGGCGTGCGCTGTGGTCATTGATCATCTTCTCGGTGTTATTTGGGCTAAGCCTGTTCGCGGAATTCATCGCCAACGACAAACCCATCGCGGTCAGCTATCGCGGCGAGTTGAGCATGCCCGTGTTCAATTTTTACCCCGAAACAGCCTTTGGCGGAGATTTCGAAACCGAAGCGGTTTACCGCGATATTGAAGTGCAATGTTTAATCAAATCAGGCGGTTTGGAAAAGTGCTGGGACGATCCCAAGTGGGTGGTAGACGCCATCGAGGCAGGCACATTCGAGGGCGAAGATTTCTCCAAAGGCTGGATGCTTTGGCCCGTGATCCCGTATGCTTATGACACAACAGTTGATCGTCCCGGTGCAGCGCCGCTCGCGCCCAACGGCGAAAATTTGTTGGGCACGGATGACACGAAGCGCGACGTGCTCGCGCGTGTGATCTACGGGTTCCGATTGTCGATCTTGTTCACATTGATTGTCACTTCACTGGCCAGCGTGATCGGCATTGCGGCGGGTGCATTGCAGGGCTACTTCGGGGGTTGGGTTGACTTGATTTTCCAACGCGTCATCGAGATTTGGAGCGCGGTCCCCTCGCTTTACATTATTATTATCATGTTTGCGATTTTGGGACGTAGTTTTTGGCTTCTCGTATTCCTTATGGTGCTTTTCGGATGGATGGCATTGGTTGGAGTCGTACGCGCTGAGTTTTTGCGTGCTCGAAACCTAGAATATGTACGCGCGGCGAAAGCCTTGGGCGTCAGCAACACAGTGATCATGTTCCGCCATATGTTGCCAAACGCGATGGTCGCGACCGTCACCATGTTGCCCTTTATCGTAACCGGCACGATTAGCGCGTTAGCAGGCCTCGATTTTCTTGGGTTCGGATTACCTTCCTCGTCGCCTTCACTGGGGGAGATGACATTGCAGGCCAAGCAGAATTTGCAAGCGCCCTGGCTCGCCTTCACCGCGTTTACTGTGTTTGCCGTAATGCTGTCGCTTCTCGTCTTCATCTTTGAGGGCGTGCGCGATGCGTTTGATCCAAGAAAGACATTCTCATGAGCGCCCTTTTGACGGTCAAAGACCTCACAGTTGCCTTTCGCCAAGATGGTCAACTAAGCGAGGCCGTGCGTGGCGTCAGCTTCACTGTGGATCGTGGTGAAACCGTTGCGTTGGTTGGTGAAAGCGGGTCGGGAAAATCCGTCACAGCGCTGAGTTCTGTGTCGTTGTTGGGCTCAAGCGCGGTGACAGGCGGGTCGATCACCTATGAGTGCCAAGAGATGGTAGGCGCTGACGAAGCCCTGTTGCGCAAAGTGCGCGGAAACGACATTAGCTTCATTTTTCAGGAACCGATGACCTCTCTTAACCCATTGCATACATTGGAAAAACAACTTGGTGAGTCGCTGGCTTTGCACCAAGGCGTGGTTGCAGACGCGGCGCGGGGCCGGATCTTATCGCTACTGGATGAGGTCGGAATTCGCAATCCTGAGAGCCGTTTGAATTCTTATCCGCATCAATTGTCTGGTGGGCAAAGACAGCGCGTTATGATCGCGATGGCTTTGGCAAATGATCCCGATCTATTAATTGCGGATGAGCCGACGACAGCGCTTGACGTGACGATCCAAGCGCAGATCCTAGAGCTTCTGGCAGGCCTGAAAAAACACAAAAACATGGGTTTGTTATTTATCACTCACGATCTTGGAATTGTGCGCAGCATTGCTGATAAAGTTTGCGTTATGAAGGCGGGCGAGATCGTCGAGGCGGGTCCAACGGATGAGGTATTTAACAATCCTAAACACGAATACACCAGGATTTTACTGAATGCGCATTCGGTAGGTACCCCTGATCCTGTCCCCGCTGGCGCTAAGGAAATTGCCAGCGCTGAAAATTTAAAAATCTGGTTTCCTATTCAACAAGGTCTGTTGAAGAAGACTGTAGGCCACGTCAAAGCCGTGAACGATGCGACACTGTCTGTGCGCGCGGGTGAAACCATTGGTATTGTTGGAGAAAGTGGATCTGGTAAGACGACGTTGGCGCTTGCGATGATGCGTTTGATTGCCTCTGAGGGTAGTTTGAATTTTGTGGGGGAAAACACACGCGCATGGTCTACTCGTCAGTTGAGAGCTGCGCGCAAGGACATGCAGATCGTCTTTCAGGATCCTTTTGGATCTTTGTCACCGCGCATGACCGCAGAGCAAATCATCGCCGAAGGGCTTGGCGTGCACGGAACGGATGGCGCAAAAACGCCCCGTGATATGGTTGCGGACATCATGAGCGAAGTGGGGCTAGATCCAAAGACTATGCACCGCTATCCACATGAGTTCTCCGGTGGCCAACGTCAAAGGATCGCGATTGCACGTGCGATGATACTGCGACCAAAATTGGTAGTTTTGGACGAACCGACTAGTGCGTTGGACATGACGGTGCAGGTGCAGATCGTGGAATTGCTGCGCGGTTTGCAGCAAAAATACGGACTGGCCTATTTGTTCATCAGCCATGATTTGAACGTTGTGCGGGCGATGTCGCACAAGGTTTTGGTAATGAAACAAGGCGATGTCGTCGAAATGGGCGAGAGCGAAGCGCTGTTTAATGCGCCGCAACATGAATATACGCAGGCGCTTCTAAGCGCGGCGCTTGATCATCGTGCGAGCACTTAGAAACGCCCAAAGCTGGATGCCTTGGGCGCTCAATTAGCGGCATTTGTTAACCTTTGACAGCAATAGGCTGGCCCGACACGGCAGGTACCTTGGCTGCTATTCTTGGCAATTTGCGGTGCCAGAAAGACAATCGGATTAATCATAGTGCGGCTCTTTTGAGGGGGTTTCGGAGCATAATGATGCGGTTCGCGCCAGTCTGCAGGCATGTCCTAACGCGGTTTGGGATAGCGGTCTTGGCAGGAGGTGCGAATAAAGCTGTCTGCGAGTATGTTCAACATTTTCTTCTCCCTCATTCATTTCATGCTCTGCATATTTGTCGAAACGAGGAAGAATGCGATTCATTAAGAATTTCAATATGTAAGCTGAGATTTCATATGAATTGGCGAGATATCCCGCCCTTATCTGCGCTACGCGCGTTTCATGCCTATGCGGAAAGCAGGTCGATGCCGCGCGCGGGCGCTACCCTCAGCCTGTCTCATGCGGCGATTAGCAAGCAGACCAGAAATTTCGAGATCTTTCTCAGCGTGCCTCTATTGGATCGCACCGCGAGGCAAGCGCAGTTGACGGATGAAGGCCTTGCGCTTGCCAAAGTGTTAAGCGCCAGTTTTGAAGTGATCAGCGCACAAATGAAGCAGATGACGACAAAAGACGCAGAGCGCCCTTTGGTTGTTTCCACGACGCCGAGTTTCGCGGCGAACTGGTTGGTGCCAAGACTTGCGGAGTTTCGCGCGAAACATCCCGAGTTGAATGTGACGATTGCCCAACATCCCCAGCAAATTTTGCGCGGCTCCCGATCTTGTAGGAAGTCGGAACTTCTGAAAGTTCGCTGTGGCTGGCCAAGCAAGGTGTGTGCGATGTGGGGCAGGGCGGGGTGACGGTTTTGCTGGGCAACTTGACCCTGGACGCTGAGCGTATGGGGCAGGGGATTGCCGTAACCGCAGGTGGTTGGGTGCGAACGGATATCAAAAGCGGTCGCTTGGTCAAATTGTTTGAAGATGAGGAAGACTTCGGCTACTACATCGTGACGCATGCTGGCGTGCACCGTGCGTCGCTAAAGGCGTTTCTAAAGTGGTTGAGATCGCAGCTCTAAGAGCTGGGCTCGATCAAAATGCACTGCACATTGCGAGCGGCAAGTCTGCGACAGGCCAGATCGGCACGTTCACGAGAAAGTCCAACGAAATTAGCATCATAGCCGGTTTTGTGTTCCGTCACAGAGCGACGAGCACCGTCAAGCGCGTTCATTTCGGCGAGGGCGGTTTTCAGCAAAACGCGCTCTGCTTTGTAACGGTTGGGATACAGGCCGATGTTGATGCCCCAATGCTGCCCACCTGACGTCGAAACGCGCGTGACGACTTGCTGCTTGGGTTTCACACTCGGCTCTGGTCTGGGTTGCGTGAGAGAAGCAAGAAGCAATGCTTTTGGTCGTGCTGTGGGCTTAGGCGAGCTTAAAACAGCCGCTGTCGAGGCGCGCGTGACTTGCCCGTTTGAGGCGCTGTTGACTTGGGCTTCCACCAAGGCCTGACGCACATCATCCTTCAAAGACACAAGGACCGGCGTAGTTTCTGGACGCAAGGACCGTGCTTTGGGTCGCAGGCTTTTCTTAACGGTGCGCACAACGCGGATGGTTTTCGCAGTCGCGCGCGAACCACCATAGGCGGGTTTCGCGGGCTTTCGCAACGCCACGCGAGAGGGCGCGCGCTTGAAACCCATGTCGAGCAATTCAGCCACCCGCGCATTGCGTGTCACGGTGGATCTGCCGCCGAAAACAGTCGCGATAATCCGTTCCTGACCGCGCTCTGCGGAGGCTACAAGATTGAAACCAGCGGCGCGCGTGTACCCCGTCTTAATTCCGTCTGCGCCTCTGTAATTGCTTAGCAAACGTCGGTTGGTGTTAGGAACAGTTTTCACGCCCGCATCTGTCGATTTGCGCGAAAATAAATTGTAGTAGTCAGGGTAGTCATAAAGCAGATGGCGCCCCAGCGTGGACATGTCGCGCGCTGTTGAGAGGTGGCCCTTCTCGGTCAGACCATGAGCATTTTTGAAGGTGGTCTTGGACATGCCAAGAGATTTTGCAGTGCGGGTCATGCGCCGCGCAAAGGCCGCTTCAGAACCCTCTAGGATTTCGCCAATGGCCGTCGCTGCATCGTTTGCAGATTTCACTGCCGCTGCGCGAATGAGGTAGCGAAATTTGATTTTCTGGCCGGAACGCAGTCCAAGTTTTGAGGGTTGTTCCGCCGCAGCATTGGCAGAAATTCTTACTGTAGTGTCGAGAGTAATCTCATCATTTTCAATGGCTTGGAAGGCGACATAGAGCGTCATCATCTTGGTCAGCGATGCTGGATGCAAGCGCGTATCAGCGTTGCGCGCATGCAGAACCTCGCCAGAGCGCGCGTCCATAACATAGGCCGCATAAGGGGCCGCAGATACGCTTAGCGGAAGCGCAACCACCAACCAAAGAAGTGAGATGACCAATAGCCCTAAACGGGCCGGCGATGTGTGCCGTACCTTCACGATTTCTGCCTCTTTCTGCCTTAACACCGCCGATTTTTTGGCTGGTCCGTTTTTTGAATCTCTTGTTAGCACATAAGTTTCGATTAATAAAGTATTCAAAACAATGGAATTTATCGATTCTCGCCTTCGTAAAATCGCAACATATAGCGGTTGAACGCCAAGCGACCCCAAGGCAAGCGATTGTGTCAAGAAAGTGTTCTTGCGCCGCTTCTTTTCCTCGCGCTTCGCTTTTCGCTTAGAAAAATTTGAACGATTCAGCTCTTTGCTTATGTGCTCCGCTCTTTTCTATTCGGGTATTGGGGTTATATAAGGGTGGAATATTCGAGAATCTGAGAACAGCCGCACTGATGACGTTTCAGCCCATTAAAGCTTCTGGCAATACTAACGTTGACGCTGATGAAAGTGTCATTGTCGAAACGCGTCCGAAGACGCGTAAGCCTCCGCTATACAAGATATTGTTATTGAACGATGATTACACTCCGATGGAGTTTGTCGTCCTCATTCTAGAACGCTTCTTTGGCCTCAATCACGCGCAGTCTTTTGAGATTATGCTGACTGTCCATAAAAAGGGTGTCGCGGTTGTAGGTGTGTTTAGCCATGAAATTGCGGAGACCAAGGTTGGCCAAGTGATGGATTTCGCGCGGCGTCACCAACATCCTTTGCAATGCACGATGGAAAAAGAATAGCATCGTTATGAAGCATGCGCGTCTGGATCTTGCGCGTCGCGCTGACCTTTTGCCGGCGATTGACGGTAAGATTGCAGTATTTGGGCCTATTGCGCTTGAGCGCTTGAACGGGCTCAACATGGGCAATCTGCTTTGTGTCAGTGACATGTTTACGGTGAACAAAGCGCTTAAATTGGCGGATATTTCGGTCACACGCGCGATAAATGAAACATGTGCACATGCCTTGGTTTTGCTCCCGCGCTCCAAATCAGAGATCTGGCAATTGATCAGTGCTGCGATCGCGGCTGCACCGGAGGGTTGGATCATCGTGGATGGTCAGAAAACCGATGGCATAGAAAGCGTTGCAAAACAGATTAGCCGCTTAGTGTCGGGGGTTGAGAGCTATTCTAAAGGTCACGGAAAGACGCTTTGGTTCAAAAGTGGTAACGCACAAGATTTGCTGCAACCCGTTATCATGGAAGAGAAAAATAAGGGCGGATATTTGACGTCGCCAGGTGTCTTTTCCGCAGATGATATCGATCCTGCGTCCGAAATGTTGATGAAACATATCCCGACGGGCCTGTCTGGGGATGTTGCCGATCTTGGTGCAGGGTGGGGCTATCTTTCTGATCGGGCTCTGTCTGAGCATCCGTCAATTGAGACTTTACATTTAGTTGAGGACAATGCCGCAGCTTTGGAATGCGCGCGCGCAAACGTTGAAGATCCGCGCGCTGAATTTCATTGGGCGGATGTTTTGAATTGGCGTCCAAGCAAGCTTTTGGATGCGATAATCATGAACCCGCCGTTTCACACCTCCCGCATCGCAGAGCCACAGATTGGTATCAACTTTATCCTTGCCGCGGCACACTTATTGCGCCCTGGGGGCAAGCTGTTTTTGGTGGCCAACGCGCATTTGCCATATGAAACAACGATAGCGCAAAGTTTTGACAAATATGATTTGCTCGTGCGAACAAATCGCTTCAAAGTCGTCTGCGCGACGCGCGGGCGCGCTAAGCTTGGATAATACCGAACAATTAACCATTTGCGCAGAGAGTGACGATGTCTTTTTCAATTGATGGAAAAACCGCAATTGTGACGGGTGCTGCCAACGGGATTGGTCTTGCGATTGCGCGTCATTTTGCTGACCAAGGTGCAAATGTCATGTTTGCGGATATGGATGACAGCCGCCTCGTCAGTGAATTAGGCGATCAAAGTGAAGACGGCAATATCCGCTATTTCTCTGGTGATCTGCGCGAAAAACTGACTGTCGCAAACCTGCTATCTGCGACAATTGACGCGTTTGATTCAGTGGATGTTCTGGTGAATGGGTCACGTCAAATCTTACAAACTGATCCACTTGATACTGATGATGATTCGATGAACGTGCTGTTACAGCAAAATTTAATGACCAGTTTTCGCTTGTCCCAATTGGTTGCGCGACGGATGATAAAACAATCTGAGGGTCGCGAAGAGGGATCGGCCGGATCAATCATTAACCTTTCTTGTATCGCCGCACGCCGCGCACGTCCTGAACTCTTGGCTTATTCGGTTTCAACTGCAGCGCTCGATCAATTAACACGGTCGATGGCGGTGGGACTGGCCGACTCCCGAATTCGGGTGAACGCCGTTGCTTTCGGATCCGTGATGAGCGCCAGTTTAAAGGAAACCCTGCGCGACTCCCAAGAATATCGCGAGACAATCGAAGACAACACACCGCTTGGTCGAATTGCTGCGCCCCATGAATTGGCGGAAGCGGTGCAATATTTGGCTTCGGATGGCTCAGGATTTATGACTGGCCAAATCTTAACACTTGATGGTGGTCGTACATTGCTTGACCCGGTGCACGCTCCGGCACATTAATAGAAAAACGAGTGAGTTACCGAGGAGAGCACGACATGACATCGGAAATGCAAGCTGAAAAAGCGCAGGCAGCTCAGTGGTTCAAGACTTTGCGCGACGACATCGTCTCGGCTTTTCAATCCTTGGAAGACAGCCATTCAGTCGGCCTTATGAATGATAAACCAGCTGGCGCGTTTGAGGTGACTAAAACCACACGGCACTCAGATGATGGGACAGACGCAGGCGGCGGCGAAATGAGCGTGATGCGCGGTGGTCGGGTTTTTGAGAAGGTGGGCGTTAATATATCCACGGTTTTCGGAACTCTTGCCCCACGCGCGCAGGCGGCGATGGCCGCACGAAAAGGAATAGCGGGGATGGCAGAAGACCCAAGGTTTTGGGCGTCCGGGATTTCCCTTGTTGCTCACATGCAGAACCCGCACTGCCCTGCTGTCCACATGAACACGCGCATGTTTTGGACGCCACATGCATGGTGGTTCGGGGGTGGATCAGATCTTAACCCTTGTCTTGAGTATGAAGAAGATACGGCGCATTTTCATAACACTCAAAAGGTTTTTCTCGATCCACACGGGATTGAGCATTATCCCGCATTGAAAGCTTGGGCTGATGAATATTTCTTCATCCCCCATCGCGGTCGAGCGCGTGGTGTAGGTGGGATTTTCATGGATGATCGTTGCACGGGTAATTGGGGTGCTGACTTTAAACTGACGCAAGATATTGGCCGTGCATTTTTGCCCGCCTACCAACCTTTGATCGAGAAACGGCGCGTTGATGATTGGAGTGATGCTGATAAGGACGCGCAATTGGTGCATCGCGGGCTCTATGCAGAGTACAATCTTGTTTACGATCGTGGTACGAAATTCGGACTTGAGACTGGTCATGATGCCAATGCGGTGTTGATGAGCCTGCCACCTTTGGCCAAGTGGGTTTAAGCATTCCGCTGAATTTTGCGTTGCACTAGTAATAGCTTTGAACGAGCCCGCTTGCGATCAGGATCCAGCCATCTGCGACAACAAAAAATGCCAGTTTGAAGGGTAGTGATACGATCGCGGGCGGCACCAGCATCATGCCCATCGATATCAAAATGGCGGTAACGATTAAATCGATGATTAAGAATAATAAGAACAACAAAAAGCCAACTTGAAATGCATGTTCGATCTCGGAGAGCATGAAGCTTGGAACCAATCTTGCCATTGGTGACACGATCCTAGTGCCCACTGGTGCGCGTATCCCAGTGGATGGCGTGTTAATCAGCACGTCGGCTTTGATTGAACGCGCCTTTCTCTCTGGTGAAGCCGCTGCGGTAGAGATAGTTGAGGACGCGCTTTTGCAAGCGGGTGAAATCTGATTTGGTCGCCGCCCGCGACCTCGGCATCAACAAAAACACTATCTTCGAAATCATGAAATGGCATCACGAAAAACCCTTATGATACGATTCCGCCCCCAACCGGACTCGACTCCCTTCGGGCGACAGAATATCGATATCGACCACTTTGGTCTCAATCATCTGGCCGTTGACCCCACCGGGGGCATTGATCTCTTCCAGCGCCAGATTGACCCCGTTGAGCCAATCCTTCTGGTTCGCTACGCTGACAGGGTCTGATTGTGCGGTTGGTACCCCCAAAAGGATTGGATCGGCTGCCATGGCATTAGTGGCAACCAACATCGCCAACGCGCTGGCCGTGGTGAGTTTGAGAAAATGTCTCTTGTTAAATTTGTTCATGTTGCGTCCTCCCTGGCCCAGAGATTGAAGCGTAAAGCCCGTCGATGCGTCTATGACGCAAATGGACTAAAAGGCATGGTTTGGGCACCCTCATTCTCCTTGACTCCCGCGCTGAAATAAAAAACTTTACTAGGTGGTTAATGTTTAGAGGATCATCCAATGCTTCAAGAACGTATTGAAGGCAAATGGCTTGCCGCATTCCGCCGCGTTTTTGCACTAAACGGGATTGAGCGTGGAACGAGCGTTGCGTTAATCTCTGAAACCCAGTCGCGGCCCGTGTTGATACATTTGAGCGAACTTGCGCTTTATGATCTGGGTGCGGATTTCTGTATGCTGCAAATGCCGACGCCTCCGCATACTGCGCCGGTTCCCGTCAAAGGGACGGGAACGTCACTTGCCATTGCTGGCAACCGCGCGGGGATTGAGGCGATGAAAACCGTTGACGTTATTGTCGATTGCACGGTTGAGGGCATGATCCACGCACCCGAGTGGCCCGAGATCGAGAAAAGCGGTACGCGAATTTTGGTGGTCTGCAACGAGCATCCCGAAATTCTGGAACGATGTGAGCCGACAGCGGCACTGGGTGCCAAGGTGGACATCGGGATCCAAATGTTGCGAGATGCGCGCGAAATGCGGGTGACCTCCGCGGCTGGCACCGACCTAACGATTGATCTGAGCGACGCGCCTTGCGGCGGAACCCCCGGCTTTGGAACCCATCCCGGCGCGGTTGCGCATTGGCCCGGTGGACTATGCCTTGCCTTCCCTGGTCCTGGCACAGTGAACGGGCGGATTGTGATGGATGTGGGGGATATGAACCTGACGTTCAAAAGCTATCTCTCTAGCCAAATCGATTTCACCGTCGAGAAGGACTTCGTTACTGAGATCAAAGGCGGTGGGCTCGATGCTGAATTGTTTCGCGATTACATGGAGGCGTGGGAAGACCCGCAAGCCTATGGGTTTTCTCACGTCGGATGGGGCATGAACCCCGCCGCGCGTTGGGTCTCTGGCGCGCTTTACGACAAGCGCGATATGCAAGGGGTCGAGTTTCGCGCATGGGCTGGAAATTTCCTCTGGTCCACGGGCGCGAACCAATATGCAGGGCGTTTTACGCAAGGGCATTTCGATCTGCCAATGCGCAAATGCACCATTCAGTTAGACGGAAAAACAGTTGTCAAAGACGGCCACTTGCAGGGGGAATTGATCCTATGAGCCACTATTCTGATTACTATGATCTGTCCCGCATTCGTCCCGAAGTGGCGGTGGCCTTAGACAAGATCAACGAGATGGGTCCAACCCTGCGAGAACGCGCAGTTGGCATTGATGTCGGCGCCAGCTTTCCAACCGAGAATTACCAAGACTTCGCCAAGCTTGGCTACCTGACGCTGACCGTGCCCGAGGAATTCGGCGGTCACGGGTTTTCCCTTGGTGAGTATGCGATGGTCGGGGCCGAACTTGGTAAGTTCTGTGGGGCAACTGCGCTGACGTTTAACATGCACAATTCCTCGATGATGTGGTCGCGCTTTATGTATGAGTTACCCCATCTCACGGATGAGGATCGCGCAGCGTTTGCGCCTTTGCGTGAACGCCAATTTCGTCGTGCTGTGAAAGAACAGGGCATTTATTCCCAGCCGATTTCCGAGGCGGGCCAGAACTGGACGTCGAAGCCCGCGCAAACGCAATGCGTCAAGGTCGAGGGCGGCTGGAAGATCAACGGGTTTAAGAAATTTGCCTCTCTCGCGGGGCATTGTGATTATTATTCTATTGTCTGCACAGAGATCTTTGAGGGCGTTGAGCCGCGCCATGAAGACACGATGATTTTCGTGGTGTCCAAGGATGCGGTAGGGCTGTCGGTACAAGGCGAATGGGATCCACTTGGGATGCGCGGCACGAATTCGCGCGATCTGATTTTGAAGGATGTGTTCGTCTCTGAGGACGATCTTATGATGCCGCGTGGCTTGTTCATCAAAACGCTCCCCCATTGGCCGCATATGATGGCAACGCTTTCGCCCACTTATATGGGTGTGGCGCAGGGCGCTTACGATTTCACGGTTGCCTATCTGCGCGGCGAGGTCGTCGGAATGCCGCAAGCCGATCGACGTATGTTTGGCACGAAACGTCATACGGTCGGGCAAATGTGGGCCAAGCTTGCAGGGATGCGTGCGCTTTGGTGGCAAGTGTTTATGGAGGCGCAGGGATTCCCATCGCAAGCCCAAGTGCTGCGCATGTATGCGGCGCAATACAATGTGATGGAGGGTGTGCAAGAGATTGCGGCTTTGGCTATCCGCACTTGTGGCGGGCAATCGATGCTCAAGGCTTTGCCGTTGGAACGGATGTACCGCGATAGCCGCTGCGGCGCGCTAATGCTGCCCTACACGACGGAGATCATGGAGGATTATATGTCGATCCTTACGCTTTACGATACCGACGAACTTGACGGCGCGCCCGGCGATCAAGACGGCGCGCGCTCTTCTTTGTGGCGCGGTGACAGCGAGACGGGTGGGGGCCTGCGCTAAATGGCGCGCGAGCAAGTTCATTGCAGTGGTCACAGCACGCAGAGCGCTGATAAGATCTGGTCGCTTGCGCGTGATTTCTTGTGGGATTGGCATCCTGCGATAACGTCGATGGTGGAAGAGCGCAGCGAACAGGGCGCAATTATCCGCGCCTTCAAGGTGGTTGGCGAAGATACGCTTTACCGCGAGCAACTCACGTATTTCTCTGATAGCGAACGAAGCCTTGCCTACACACATCTTGCAGGGATCGAAGGGGCTAAGTCCTATGAGGCGCGCCTTACAATCAGGGAAAGCGAGACAGGTTGCATCATAACGATGAGCGCCCAAATTTCAGCGACTGCGGCGTGTGCGAAAGAGATTGCCAGTGGGACACACGCGATTTTTGAAAGCACGATTGAAGTGCTTGCGAACCCAGGCGTGGAAATGCGGCAGCGCAGTGATGAGCCGATACCTAATGTCGGGCAAGTAGCGCTGGCGTTCGATGATCTTCCGCGTCTTGCCCTTACTGTGACGCCCCCTCAAGATGGCCCGCTTTGTTTGTTCCTTCACGGTATTGGTGGCGCGCGTAGTAATTGGGATCCGCAGCTTCCTGCCGCTGCTAAACACATGCGCGCGGCCTCTCTTGATTTACGTGGATACGGCGATAGCACGCTGGGTGCGCAGCAATCCAACGTGGATAAGTATTGTGATGATATCCTACGTGTGATGGCGCAGCTTGGCGCGAAGAAACTGGTTCTGTGTGGGTTGTCTTATGGGGCTTGGATCGCGACATCGTTTGCGTGTCGATATCCTGAAAAGCTGGTTGGGCTAATCTTGTCGGGTGGATGTACTGGGATGTCCGAGGCTGGTCCTGAGGAACGCGAAGCCTTCAGAATGTCACGCGAAACGCCGCTTAAAGCGGGGCAAACCCCTGCTGATTTCGCGCCTGCGGTGGTGGATATGCTTTGCGCGCCCGACGCCTCGCAAAACGCGCGCGAAGAGTTGTTGACGTCGATGTCCGCAATTCCTGCTGCGACCTACCGCGACGCACTGGGGTGTTTCACCAACCCGTTAGAGACGTTTGATTTCGCCACGCTCACAATGCCAGTAATGATGATCACAGGAGAGCATGATCGCCTTGCGCCCCCTGATGAAATCGCGCGTGTGGCGGGGCGCATTTATGACGACGTTGAGCGACCAGATGTGCGCTTTGAAATGCTGCACGGTGCGGGGCACGTTTGCAATGTTGAGAAACCTACCGCTTACAATGCGTTGCTCTCGCATTTTCTGAAGCGCTTGCCAAAATGACCACACCTAGCCGACGCGAAGCCAATCGGATTGCTCGTGAAGCACGCATAAAAGTTGCAGCGCTAACGACCTTTGCACAAAGCGGATACGCGGACACGTCAATGGACGCGGTCGCCGCGGCGGCGGGCATTTCCAAGCCCACGCTTTATCAATACTTCGCATCCAAAGAAGAGCTTTTTACCGCCGTCATGCAAGCGCGCCGTGATGACATGCTTTTGGCGTTCGAGCAGCCAGACCCCGACAAAATGCCCCAGCAGCTTTATGAATTTGCGTGGGGTTATGCGGATACGATTTTGCAGCCTGATCTGCTTTCCCTCGCGCGGCTGATTATTGGCGAAGCACAACGGTTTCCCGAAATTGGTCGCGCCTATCAAGCTTCTGGCCCTGATCGCGTATTGGAAGGAATTATGCGCTATTTTGATGCGCAGCAGACCGCAGGGCGTTTGACGTTTGAAGATGCAGAGCTCGCCGCACAGGATTTTTGGGGATTGATCTTATCGGCACCACGAAATCGTGCGCTTTATGAGCCAAGCAATCCGCCAACGAAAGACGATTGCGCGCGCTATATCGAAAATGGCCTGCGCGTTTTTCTGAAAGCTTACAGCACGAAACCAGAGCAGGACATCAAAGCGCTTACGCAGCTCCTTTGAGGCCTTCCATCTGCAGATCAAACCCGTTGTGAATGTGATCCGTGAACAGCTCTAACGCCGCGCCTTTGTCACCCGCTTCAATCGCATCAACGAGGGTCATGTGATCGCCAAGTGACTTTGCGAGATCAACGTTCTCAATCGCTGCAAACAGATGGAACGCCATTGCTTTGCCCCAGATCATATCGAACATTTCAAGCAGAAATCGATTGCCTGCCATTTCAACAAACTTGCGATGGATTGCGCGGTTCGCGTCGAAATAGGCCTTGGCATCCGCGCCCTCGATGCTTTCTTCTAGCTTAACAGTCTTGCGCAATTCCGCGATCATGTCTGGGTTAGGCTTGTTAGCTAAGATGCGCGCGCATTGGCCCTCAACTGCGGCGCGCGCTTGGTAGAGCTCGCGGACTTCTTTGTCGTTCATTTGATACAGGCGGAAACTGCCGCGCGAGGACACTTCCAACACGCCTTCTTGTTCCAGTCGCATCAGCGCTTCGCGAACGGGCGTGCGTGAAATGTTCAGCTCTGCGGCAAGTCGTTCCTGTACGAGGCGATCGTCTGCCCTTATCTCGCGGTTCTTGATCGCTTCCATGAGCTGTTCATAAACTTCATCCGCCAAGCGGCGGCGGGCGGGTTGAATGCTTTTAAGGGCCATGAGACGCCTCCGGTCACACAATGTTCTTTGTATGTCGTATACCGAATACGAAGTACAAAGAACAGCCTCGTCCTAAGAATCTTCTTGCCCAAAATGGAATACCGTATACTGTATACAAAACTCATCTTGGGAGGATGCTATGTGTGGAATCGCAGGGCGCATACTAAGTGCGCCGGGCAGGCTCGGTCGCGATTTGGTCGATCTCATGGACGCTCAGGAACATCGTGGTGCGGATAGCACCGGTTTCGCCATCTACGGTGTTCCCCGTGACTCTGGCTATGTGCTACGTGGGATGGGGTTCGATAAATCCCAGATTGACGCGAACCTAACGGATTTCACCAATGTGTTACGCGATCATGGCTCTGATTTTCTGAGCGACCCAAGCATTTTAACCGATAACAACGATCACTATTGCTTCCGCATGGAGATCAGCGATCCCAAAAACCTCGACGCTTGGGTCAAGGATGTGGATACGCTGACGGATCGTATCGAAGTACAATCTTGCGGGCGCGCGCTTGAGATCATCAAGGACATGGGTGGCTCTGCGGAGGTGGCGGATAAACATGGTGTGCGTGAGATGATCGGCTCTCACGGGTTGGGCCATGCGCGTCTTGCGACAGAATCAAGCGTGCTGCCGAACGCGTCCCACCCGTTCTGGGCACGTCCATTCAGCGACACAGCGATTGTGCACAATGGTCAGATCACCGACTACTTTACCCAGCGCGAACAGTTACAGCGTCAAGGCTACCGCTTTTTGACGGAGAACGATTCAGAACTCATTGCAGTTTGGGTGTCGGACCAGATGAAACAGGGTCTGAGCATGCAACAGGCGCTGACCAAGTCCATCACATCCATCGATGGTGTGTTCACCTTTATGATCGCGACGACAGACGGCATCGGTTTTGCTAAGGACCGTTTCGCAATGAAACCTTTGGTGGTGATTGATCAAGATGGCGGTCTTGCAGCGGCAACCGAAGAGCAGGCTGTGCGCCGTGTTTTTGCGGATGAATGCGATGTGATCAACCATGACGGCCCAAGCCTGACAGGCACCTGGGGCATCGGAAACCGGAGCATGGCAGCATGAGCGAACATGTCATTGAGGTGGGCAAACGTCACATCAAAGAGATCAACGAAGAAATGCAGGAAGCGGCGGCGGCGGGGAAGAAAATTCGCGTTGTTAACACGCTTTCAAGGCATAATCTGGGAATTGGATTGCCGGATGGCGCCGAGCTGTATTTCGAAGGGTCCACCGGCTATTTCTGCGGTGGTCTGAACACGGGTGCCACCATCGAGGTCGAGCGCAACACAGGTTGGGCTTTGGGCGAGGGCATGTCGAAGGGTTACATCACCATTGGCGGTTATGCGGGTATGTCCTGTGGTGCTGCGATGATTGGTGGCACGATCCACGTTAAAGGCGATACAGGTCCACGTTGCGGCGTTGCGATGAAGGGCGGCAATATCGTGGTCGAGGGCAAGATTGGCTATCAGTCTGGCTTCATGGCACATTCTGGCAAAATCATTGCCCTTGGCGGTGCGGGTGAAAGTTGCGCGGACGCTCTGTGGCAAGGCGAAGTCTGGACCGCGGGTCCAATTGATAGCCTTGGTGTCGATGTAGAAGTGATTGAACCGACAGCCGAAGAGGTGGCTGAAGTGGACGCAATCCTTGATCCGCTTGGTCTGAAAGACACATCACGAGAATGGCGCAAAATGGTTTCTGGCCAGCGTCTTTGGTATTTTGAAAGCAGGGACGCAAGCGCATGGCTCATGATCTAAACAAACCCTATGAGTATCCCTTTGAGCCTGCGAGCGAAGAGGAAATCAAGTTCGGAGTCGGCGCAATTGAAGGACGTCCAGCGGGCGTTCCCAGCTCCTATGATGAGGGTGGTTCGGCCCGTTGGACCCCTGAGGCGATTTCCGAAGTGCATGCATTGGCGCAGTTGGGGCGCTACCAAGTGCGCGGTTACAATACGTTCAACAAGCAGCTGCCGACATTTGACGATCTAACGTTTGTGCCAGCCACGATGACGCGTTTGCCTTTGGAGGGGTATCGCGAAAGCTGTGACACGACAACCATTCTTGGCGGCGGTCGCGGCATTGTAGAAAACCCGCTTGAGCTGAAGATCCCGATCTATATTGCGTCTATGTCTTTTGGAGCGTTGTCCGCTTCAGCGAAAGCATCTTTAGGCTATGGCGCATCGCGCGTGGGCACGATGACCTGCACCGGTGAGGGCGGCATGCTCGAGGAAGAGCGCGAGGCATCGCAGCGCCTGCTCTATCAAATGAGCCCCGCGCGATATGGCGTTGATCTTGATCACTTGCGCCGTGCCGACGCGTTGGAAATCGTTGTAGGGCAGGGCGCGAAGCCCGGGACTGGCGGTTTATTATTGGGGATGAAAGTCTCGCCGCGCGTGTCTGAAATGCGCACGTTGCCGGAGGGCGTTGATCAACGCTCTACTATTCGTCATCCCGATTTTCTCGGTGCAGATGACTTGGCAGTGAAGATCGAAGAACTGCGCATCGCGACGAATTATAAGGTGCCGATCTTCATCAAAATGGGCGCAACGCGTCCGCGTTTTGACGTGGCAGTCGCCGCGAAAGCGGGTGCAGATGTGATCGTTGTGGATGGAGCGGAAGGCGGCACAGGAGCTTCACCTGAAATGTTGCTGAACCATACCGGCATTCCCACGATGAGCGCCATTCGCGCCGCGCGTGAAGCGTTGGATGAATGTGGCATGACGGGCAAAGTAAGCCTTGTCGCGGCCGGTGGTATCCGTTCTGGTGTGGACGCAGCCAAGTGTCTTGCTTTGGGGGCTGATGCGATCATGATCGGCAACGGTGCGATGATTGCGGCTGGTTGTAATTCGCCACGCTATTTGGAAGATTATGAAGCACTTGGAACCTCCCCAGGTGCTTGCCATCATTGCCACACAGGCCGCTGCCCAGTCGGTATCGCCACACAAGATCCAGAACTTGAAAAGCGCATGAACCCGCACGCGGGAGCAGAGCGCGTTGCGCGCTATCTCACTGCAATGACGATGGAAATCACAGCGCTCGCAAAGGCTTGCGGCAAGTCGTCCGTGCACAATCTTGAGGTTGAAGATCTACGCGCGCTGTCGTTCCAAGCCTCTGCCTTCACGGGCGTGAAAATGGCGGGCATTGATCGGGCATATGACTGGTGAAGATTGCGATCTTAGATCTCTGCGTTTGGTTGCCTGAGTTTCAATCTGATCAAGCCAAGTTTGGCGACGTGATCGCTACTTGGGCGAGGCGCGGTTTGCCGGATGCGGAACTCTCTGTGATCTACGTGCAAGAGGGCGAGGTTTTGCCAGACCCAGCGATGTACGATGGCTATATTATTTCAGGGTCAGACAAGGGCGTTTACGATGATGCGCCTTGGATGGCACCTTTGCGGAACTTTTTGTTAGCTGCGAAGGATGCAGGCCAGCCGTTGTTCGGCATTTGCTTTGGACATCAGATGATGGCTGAGGTGTTTGGCGGCAAAGCGGAGAAAGTCGGTGCGCCAGAAGTCGGTGTGCGCGCGTTCGAGCTAAACGGGATCGAGCAAAAAGGCCATGTGTGGCACCAAGATCAAGTGACCGAAGTGCCGCCGGGTGCGAAAGTTATAGGCAGCGCAAGCTACTGTCCCGTTGCTGCGCTTAGTTATGATTTTCCAGCTATGTCGGTGCAGTTTCATCCAGAATATCCAGCGGATTATGTGTCGACCTTTTTGCGACGTAGCAGGGGCGAAATCCTAAGCGATACAATGACGGATGGCGCTGTGACGCAGTTGGATGCCAGCGATGTTGAGGCGGATTTGTTTGCGGCAGAACTTGGCGCATTTTTTAACGCACAGGTTTGATGTACATTAAAGCGCCTTATTAGTGATCTGTTAACCTACTCCTATCATTGGAGGAGGTGTAGAATGCGTATGATGGACACAGTGCGAACAATGTTCGCAGTGCTCGACAACGGTGAAAAACCCTCGGAGCTGGATCTGAAAGACGTGGCGTTGACACGTTCAGATTATGACGTGCTCAAGGATGCCCCCGCAGGATCGAGGGAACGTATGGTCTTTATGGCCGAGCGTTTTGGCGTAAGCGAAAACCAGATCAATTCAGAGCACTGGCGTGCAGTGGATATGGCGCGAAGCTGCGCGCAATGTGGCGTCGCTGGCAGCTGTGAAAGATTTCGCAACGGCCAATCTACAGGATTTGAACCCGCGCAATGCCCGAATGCGCCGCAGTTTTCAGAACTGACGGTATAGATCGGCTGGGTCTCGTAGACGCTTTAGCGACCCGAAGGGCTTTCTTTCGGGGATAGTTTACGACGGCCTGCAACCTTGAAACGATCTGCGGTTCCGTAATCTCCCATTGCGACACCAGCTGCGAAACTGCCAAATACAGGCGCGTGTTTGAACAGATGGCCAGAGCAGCCACCAGCAAACAGCACATTCTTATGCTCTGGGTGCCAGTCCACGATGAAATGCGTGTCAGGCGTTAGGATCACTTGGTTGAACTTACTGTCGACAACGCGCTGACCTTCCAAGCCCGGTAAACGATGACGAATGTAGCTGCGCGTCTTGGCAAGGGATGCTTTTTCGATCAGCCGTTCATCATTGTTAATGTCGATGGGCGTATTCGGAATAACCACCGCTGCTTTCACGCCTGAGCCCTCAGAAGACGGAATGCCGAAACTGCCTTGGCCGTGATCAATCCAACAGGGCATTTGCTCCATATCAAATTGATCAGAGCCATCGGGCGTTGATGTATAAAGAACGTTGATGCCCATGATTGTCGTAATCGGCTTGATCGTGCGCGGGAACATCTCTGACATCCAAGACCCTGTCGCGACGATGATCAAATCGGCTTCTAAAGGTTTGCCATCCAGCATCGGTCTTTCTGAAGAATCGGTCGTGACGATTCCGCGTTTCAATATGCCACCTGCCTTTTTGAACAGATCAAGCCCCGTCAAAACGCAGCGGTGCGCCATAAGCAATCCCGCCTCAGGCTCGAACAAGGCGTATTCGATCTCATCCACTTTGAACTGGGTAAAGCGCTGCTGAATTTCTTGTTTGGAGTGGCGGTAATAGGGCACGCCAACGCGATCGAACGTCTCAGACGTCGCATCTTCCCAATCGCAGTGCCCGCCAGTCGCAAGGATCAGCGCGCCGCACTCATACATTAGGTTTTGACCGCTTTCGGCCTGTAGTTCCAACCAACGCGAGCGGCTTTCGCGCGCCCAGCGTGTGTAAAATTCGTCCCGCCCAGATATAGCGCGAATGACGCGATTGTAGTCTGTTGAAGAAGCACGTGAATGACCAGGTTCCCAGCGATCAATGATCGTAACTTGTTCGCCACGGCGCTGCAGATCGAGCGCGGTCATTACCCCTGCGATGCCGCCTCCGACGACGATGATGTTGCTGCGCGTCATGTTCCCAGAAATTCCTTGCCAGCGGATGTATAAGTGAATACTGTATACAGAATACAAGGGTCTGACAAGAACCCTTTGCGATTGGGAGGTCGCCATGACAAACGCTGATTTTTCTCTGCCGGAAGGCACACATACCGTCATTCTTGGTCTTGGAGACCACTGCGGAATCATGCGCGGCAAGCGCATTCCTGCGTCCCATTGGGACACGATTTGCGAGGGGGGTAATGCGCTTTCAATCGCGATGTTCGCCATCGATATGACCTGCGACGTCTGGGACACGCCCTATGTGAACTTCGACAATGGTTATCCTGATATGCATATGTTTCCGATGAGCAAGCCTGTTGCACTCCCGTGGGAGCCGGGTGTGGCGATGTGCTTCGCGCGTGCAGAAGGGACCGATCACAAGCCCGTTCCGCTTGATCCGCGCTTGGTGCTTGAGCGTCAAGTGAAACGTGCTGCAAACATGGGCATCACGATACAAGTCGGCGCAGAACTAGAATTCTATCTGCTCGACCCAGAAACGGGTATGCCTAAAGACAAAGGCATCCAAGTTTATGGGATGGAGCGCGCGGCAGAGCTAGAGCATGTGCTGGGGCCAATCCGTCAGCAGATTAACGAATGCGGCATCCCGATTGAGCAATCCAACCCCGAATATGCGGCGGGTCAGGTCGAAGTGAACATTCGCTATGATGAAGCAATGTTGGCCGCAGATCGCGTTGTGATGTTCCGCTCTTTGGTGAAGCAACTTGCTGTTGCGCACGGTTACAAAGCGACCTTCATGGCGAAACCTTTCTTTGAGGAGAGCGGCAATGGCTTCCACTGTCATTATTCGCTTTGGAAGGACGGTAAGAACATGTTTGCAGATGGTGGTAAGCTGTCTGATGCTGGTCGCCATTTCGTTGGTGGTTTGCAAAAACGCATGTCCGAAGCATCGATTTGCGGCTCGGCTACGCCAAATGGCTATCGCCGTCGTCAGCCTTATACGTTCTGCCCGATCAACACGTCTTGGGGCGTTGATAACCGCACGGTTGCGTTGCGGATCATTGAAGGTTCTGACAGTGCCACGCGCGTTGAAAAACGCGATGCGGGTGCAGACGTGAACCCTTATCTTCTTATGGCAACGGACATCGCCGCAGGTCTCGACGGGATCGAGCAAGCCATGGAGCCGGGCCCGATCACGACAGGCAATGCCTATGAGAGTGAGACAGAGGCACCGATCCCAACGGATCTTGGCACAGCCGTCGAACTCGCGCGCGGCTCCGAGTGGCTGAAAGATGTCATGGGTGAGTTGTTGCACGAAATGGCCTGCCAAATGTCAGAGCGCGAACTTGAGTTCTTTGCGCAGCAAGTCACACAGGTCGAGATTGATCGCTATAAGGCAAATTACTGATGAAATTGGCGATGATCACAGGCACGGCAACGGCCACTATTAAAGATGCGGCGCTCTCGGGCAAAGCGCTTTTGATTGCGGATGTTGTTGATGGCAAAGGCAAGGTTTTGGAGGCAGCGATTGTTGCCGCCGATACAGTTGGTGCAGGGGTTGGCGACACTGTTTTGGTCGCTACAGGCTCTGCCGCGCGGCTTCCCGCTAGCATGGCAAGTGCACCAATCGATGCCACTGTGATCGCAATCGTTGAACACGTTAATCTTTCTTAATTTCAAGTTATCCAACAAAGGACTGAACCAATGGCAAAACCAGCAGCAGGCCAAATGGCCCTAGGCATGATCGAAACACGCGGGCTTGTCGCCAGCATTGAAGGCGCAGACGCGATGGTCAAAGCAGCGAGCGTCACAATCGTTGGGCAAACCAAAGCCGGTGGCGGGTTGATCACCACCCTGGTACGGGGCGAAGTCGGCGCGGTAAAAGCTGCGACAGACGCGGGTGCAACAGCAGCGAACAAAGTTGGCGACGTTGTTTCTGTTCACGTGATCGCGCGTCCCCATGATGAGCTTGAGGCGCTGCTTGACGCGCTTGGCGCTGGCGCGTCCGAATAATCCAGAGCTAGGCTAGGGCGACACCATGAGCGACAGCTTTGTGCAATTCACAGAAGCCGTATCCGCGTCTTCATCGCGCACCAAAGGGCCATTGCCTGCGAAGGCCTTGGGCCGCGTTGCGGTCTTGGGCGGCGGGGCAGATGCACGTTTGCTCGCGGCCTTGTGCCTTAGCGAAGGGGCGGACGTTACGTTGTTCTCTGCCTATGGCACGGAGCTGGAATCGCTTCGCGCTTCGTCAGGCATTACGTTGCGCGGTGAGGGTCCGATTGGAACCTTTGCCGTGGATCTCGACAGCGGGCCATCTGTTAAAACGACGGCTGAACTTGATAGTGCCGTGCGCGGCGCAGACGTGATTTTCCTCACGGGACCGGTTCACAAGCAACGCGCATATGCGATGGTCCTCGCAGATCACTTAGCCGATGGGCAGGTGCTTGTTATTGCCCCCGGTCGATCCCTTGGTGCCGTCGAGGCGGCTTGGATGCTGCGTATTGGTGGGTGCTCTGCTGATATCACTTTGATCGAAACGCAGGGCTTGCCCTTCTGGATTTCTGAAACTGGTGCGGTGCTTAATCTTACCAGCGCAGGACCGGTGGCGACTGCGACTCTCCCTCGCGGCCGCACAGATATTTTGGAAGCGCTTAGTGTCTATCTGCCCAATTTAGAGCCTGTTTCTTCTGTTCTGGAATCTGGTTTTGCTGATGGATCTGCCTTGGTGGAACTTCCTGCATTGCTGCTTTCTGGTCCTGCTTTGTCCGCAGGCGCGGCAGAGGTGCCGATGGGTGGTGTACCGCTTGCGGAGAACCAAACGTTCGGTGCTTTGATTGGCGATCAACACCGCGCAGTGATTTCCGCTATGGCCGCTGAACGTCGCGCTGTTGCTCATGCCTTTGGCGTGCGTAAATTGCCCGGCGACGACGAATGGATCACGTCCCATGCAGGGGCGACGCGCGGCGCTGGTTCGCGCAACGTCCCTGATCGCGCAAGCGCAAATGCACTGCTGCGTGACGGCGTTATCGGCTCACTCGTACCGTTGATTTCCGCTGCTGATCTCGCGGGTTTTGATGTGCCGATGACCCGATCTATGGTGACGCTGGCTGGCACTGTTCTTGGCGCAGATGTCGCCGCTGCTGGTCGCCGCCTTGAAACAATTGGCATCACCGCAAATGATTTGGATGATGCCCGCAAAGCGCTCGATGCGCTGGCGGTGGGGAGCTAACACATGGACGCTGATCTAAAATCCATCGCCGCCGCGCGTCGTTGCGCAGAAAGTGCCTTCGCGGCATACCAAGCGTTCCTTGGCACGGATCCCAAGCAAGTTGACGCAATCGTCGACGCAATGGCGCGCGCGATAGAACCTGAGGCAGAGCGCCTTGGCGTGATGGCTGTCGAAGAAACGGGCTACGGAAACGTGCCTGACAAGCGTTTGAAAAACTTGTTCAACGCGTTGTCCGTGGCAGATTATCTGCGCGATATCACGACGCTCGGTATGCTTTGGCATGACGACAACACCAAGATTGCGGCCTTTGGAGAACCCATGGGTGTGGTCGCGGCTTTGGTGCCAGTGACGAACCCCACATCTACAATCATCTATAAAGTCCTCTCGGCGGTCAAAGCGGGCAACGCCATCGTTTGCGCACCGCATCCGCGCGGCTTGGAGTGTGGCAAAGAAACCGTGCGCATCATGTCTGATGTAGCCACTTCGATGGGTGCGCCAAAGGGTTTGATTCAATGCTTGGAGGAAGTCACAATCCAAGGCACAGCAGAGCTGATGCGCCACAAACGCACCTCTGTCGTTATGGCGACGGGTGGTCCAGCGATGGTGAAAGCGGCCTATTCGTCTGGCAAACCAACCCTTGCAGTCGGGGCGGGCAATGTGCCCTGTTACGTGCATAAGTCCAAAGCGGGTGACATCGCTGAAGTCGCGGAAATGATCGTCACCTCGAAATCGTTTGATTACGGCACCGCCTGCGTGTCCGAGCAAGCGGTGATCGCCGACCCTGAGATCGCGCGTGAACTGCGCGCAGAACTCAAAATGAAGGGCGCATATTTTTGCACACCTGCGGAGGCCGAACGCCTTGCAAAGGTGATCTTCACAGGCAAGCAAGCGATGAATCCAGAGCGCGTCGGACAATCCCCGCAAGCGCTCGCTGATGCGGCTGGGTTTTCGATCCCACCCAAAACGCGCTGCTTGGTATCTGAAGAAAAAGAAGTTGGCTGGCATCGCCCTTTGACGGCTGAGAAACTGAACCCCGTATTGGCGTTCTTCGAAGCGAAAGATTCAGACCATGGCATCGAACTGGCGCATTCTATTGCCAAGTTTGAAGGCTGGGGACACTCGTCGGTGGTTCATTCCGATGATCCATCAATCGTTGCGAAGTTTGCCGTCGTTCCAACAGGCCGCGTGCTGGTGAACACACCTGGTATCCTTGGCGGCATGGGCTACTCCACCGACCTAGAGCCGTCATTCATGCTTGGCACGGGGACTTGGTCTGGCTCAATCACATCAGACAACGTCACAGCACTACACCTTATCAACATCAAACGCGTGGCGTATCAGAACCGCCCCTGGCGCGACATTTATACAGAATACGGAGCGTAAGCTATGAGTGACATCACCATCCGCGCGTTGATGCAGATCGACAATCTTCAGCCCAAATTCGCGGCCTATAACGGCGCGACGGTTCAAGGCTCTGTTCCACTGTCAGGCGACACCGTTTTGATCGGCGAATTCGCACCGGGTAACGGGGTTTTTTCTTTGATCGACCGCGCGCTCAAGGCGTCCTCGGTTGAAGCGACAACACAAATGGTAGAGCGCGAATTCGGCTTTTTCATCCTGCGCTCGCCCTCTAACGCCGAAGTGTCCGCCGCACGCGATGCGATGCTGGACGAACTCGGGGCGACCATGTCGGACCGCCTCAAGCCCTCGATCACAAACCAACAGATCATCACATCCGTTGAACCGTATCAGGCGCAGTTGTTGAACAAATGGCGCAAGGGGTCCTTGTTGGTTCCGGGGCAAACGCTTGGCATTCTGGAATGCGCGCCAGCGGCTTATATTTCCATCGCCGCGAACGAGGCCGAGAAGGCCGCAGAGATCGACATGGTCGAAGTGCGCGCGGTGGGGCGCTTTGGACGTTTGTTCATCTCTGGCTCTGAGAATTCAGTGAAAACCGCGTTAGAGGCGGCAACATCCGCGATCGAAGCGGTAGACGGGCAGCCCGGCTAATGTCGCGGGTTATCGGCTCAGAACATATTGAGGATGCACGCCAAAGAGGGCGCGTTGTTTTCGAGGTGCTGGAAGGCGATATCGTCACGGCGCTTGCACGTGAAAGTGCGGCGCGTCTTGGGATAAAGCTGATCGATGGACCGCTAGGGGTCGCGGCGCAACCTGTCACGGAAGGCGGCACCGCGCTGCGCCGTGGCTTGTATCGCCGCTCTCCCAAATGGGTCACGCCGCGGGCATCGAAGACGCGCAACGCACGTCGGTTTGGCAAAATTGCCCTTGTTGGGGCAGGGGGCGTGGGCAGCAATATTGCCCATCTCGCCGCGAATGCGGATATGGCAGACCAAATCGCGTTGATAGATATCGCACCCGGAATGGCTGCGGCAACCGCGCTGGATTTGAACCACGCGAGCGGGATCACAGGCACGAAAGCACGCTGCACAGGATCCGAAAATCTGGCGGATATCAGCGGCGCGGACGTGATCGTTGTCACCGCTGGTCGTGCAAGAACTCCGGGGATGAGCCGGGCGGATTTGATCCAGACAAACACGCGCGTGATCCACGCCACAGCGGAAGCAATTCGCACGCAAGCGCCCGATGCAATTGTGATTGTCGTGACCAATCCTTTGGATGAAATGACGGTCGAAATGCTGCGCGCCACTGGCTTCCCCCGTGAACGTGTTCTCGGCATGGCTGGCACGCTGGATAGTTCACGCTTTCGCAACGCGTTGGCCTTGGCGGCGGGCGTAACGCCTGCGGATGTCACTGCGATCACGCTTGGCTCTCACGGTGACGAAATGGCGTCGATCCTGTCACATGCGCGGATCAAGGGGCGTCCTTTGGATTTGTTCTTAAGCCAAGACAAGATTGCGGCCTGCGTTCAGGATGTAATCACAGGCGGCGGGCAGGTGGTTGCGCTGAAGAAAAGCGGATCGGCCACGATTGCGCCTGCGCATAGCTCTGTTGAATTGCTCAATCATATTCGCGGCGCAAAGCTTGGCTCTGTCCCTGTGTCTGTAATGCTTGAGGGTGAGTTTGGCGTGAACGGTGTTGTCCTTGGCGTGCCCGCGCATCTGGGCGCGTCTGGTTTGATCGAGGTCGACCAGATCAAGCTGACGCGCGATGAACAAAGCGCGCTTCACGCCGCCGCAGAAGCGATCCGCACACGACTTGGCCTCACATGACCCTTCGCACGATCCAAACGGGGGGACGGTTCGAAGAAATCGGCTCTTACGCGCGCGCCAAGCGGGTTGGGCCCTTCGTTTTTGTGGCAGGCACGACCGCGATAGAGCCAAGCGGAAAACTCCACGCCCCCAATGACGCCTATGCGCAAACGATCTACATCCTTGGTCGTATCGAAGACGCGTTGAAAGAGTGCGGTGCCGAGATGCGCCACGTGGTGCGCACGACGGTTTTCGTCTCCGGCATGAGCGCCTCTGCCGGCTTCATTAAAGCCCATGGCGAAGTATTTGCGGGGATCAATCCTGTGACAACGGGTGTGACGGCTGGGCTGACCACACCGGGCATGATGGTTGAGATCGGCGTGGATGCGATTGTGCATGAGGGCGGCGAGATCGCATATTGATTGCGCGTTTTTGCTTGGGGTACCTAATTTACATATCAGTTTTTACGCGTGAAGTGCTGCCCAAAAATCAGAAATGCCCAAGGTCGGCAATGCGGACGAATCGGACTTGTGCAGCTGCGACTTTTGCTCGCGCAGCACTTCCTCGCAATTGCAGCGTTTCTCATTCTGTGATGCAGATCAAATCGCCGGAGCGGCCATTGCTAAACGGTTCTGGCGGGGGCATCCGATAGGGTTGGCTCAGCACAAAATTTTGCTTTTATGCCTTACGAAAAATGTTGCTGATCGCGAAGACTATAACACACATATTCTTACGTTGACTTGTCAGCCACGCGGAAACCAATGTGCCCTGTCGCGGTTCTTGGGCCTAGACCTTGGCGCGATGAAGTCCGGTAACGCATGCAATAAGAGGCGTGGCACAGGTAAGAGCCACCTTTCGCCACTTGCAAATCCCCGCTTAACGGACCCTTTGGATTGCGCACGGGACGCGGCGAGTGCAGGTTCGTGAAACGATCAGCAGTCCATTCCCAGACATTCCCCGTCATTGCATAGAATCCGAAGCTGTTTGGCTCAAAGCACTTGGCAGGAGCGAGGCCGATATGGCAGTCGTCACCAGCGTTTTCATGTGGGAATTGACCCTCCCAGATGTTGCATTGACGGACGCCATCTTGGGGCAAGCTGTCGCCCCAAGGGAAGGGTTTGGACGGCAATCCCGATCTGGCTGCGTATTCCCATTCGGCCTCGCTTGGCAATCGTGTGTCTGCCCAGTCGCAATAAGAGAGCGCATCAAAAAGGGTGATGTGTACAACAGGATGGTTGGGCAACGCGTCCGCGCGCAGTCCCTTCGGACCGTAGGGCTTGCGCCAGTTGGCACCTTCGATTTCCTGCCACCATGTTGCGGGGTGCGCTACGCTTTTGACCCGTGTTCCTGTCGGCACCAGTAGGTCAAAAACGAAAGATGTGCCTTGGCGTTCAGCCTGTGTGTCGTATCCAGTCTCTTGCGCAAATATTTCGAATGCGGCGTTGGTGACCGTGAGTGGAGCCATAGCAAACGGATCAAGCGTTACCTGTCGCACAGGTCCTTCACCGTCCTCGGGATGCGGGCCATCTGCGGCCCCCATTGCAAACGAGCCGCCCGCGAGAGCGACGAAATCGTGTGGTTGGGCAGCAGTCGCTTTTGTAATTTTTTGATTCGGCGTGTGACCACCTGAATCAACAGGAGGTGCGCAACATACGTTAGCTCTGGTCATAGGTGTAGACAGGTTGCCAATCTTCACCCCAAGTGTCGCGCCAGTATTGTATGCGTTCACTGTGCTGTATGGGTTGCCCGCCATTCCACAGATCGGCTTGCGCGTTGGCATAGGCTTCAAAGAAAGTCGCCAATTGCTCACCCAAGGCAGAAACAATGTCCGCAAAGGCCGGATCAGCCGCGAGGTTCTGGGTCTCACCCGGATCGTTCTCGACATCAAACAACTCGTCTTCAAACTTTCTTGGGGCGCCCTCAAACCGTTTGAAGAACGCCCATTTCGGTGTGCGGATGACGCGGGTTTCCTCTTGCTCCGAGAATACGACATCCGCCCCCCAATCGCGTAAGTCCGAGCCGCTGATAATTGGCATGAGCGATCGACTGGGCAGCGCAGTGTCATTTGACGCGATGCCAGCGTGATCCAGGATGGTCGCGAAGACATCCATGTTGGACGCCATCAATTTACTCCGTAGCCCTGCTTCAGTCGTGCCAGGCTGGCGCATGATCATAGGGATGTTGTGGGCGGCGCGATGCAAGTTTGACGGAAGCGTTGCAGCTCCGTGACCCCAAAAGCCATGCTCGCCCGTAGACAAGCCGTGATCCGTGGTGAAGATCAAAAGCGTGTCGTCTGCGATCTCCAACCGGTCCAAAGTTTCCATGATCTTACCGACACCGTCATCCACCATCGAAATTTGGGAATAAAAGTTGCGCAATGTGCCCAAGTCATTTGGCGCGCGCATCAACATGGAGAAATCCAGATGCTCGGACGCGTCCGAAGCACGCAGGACATACCCATCGACAGCCGCCTTACTCAGCCCTCGGCGCGGGATCGAATTCATCGGACAATCCGCATAACGCGCGGTGTGACGGTTCTCATCTGTTTCTTTCGTCGCGGGCCAATGCCCATAAGGCGCTGGATATGGGAGGTAGAGAAAGAATGGCGTGTCAGCCTCAGTCTGCTTTTCGATAAATTCGACACCCTTGTCGGTGAAGAAGTCTACTGAATGGCCGGGCTGATCATAAACCTTGCCATTGTCGAAAATCTTATTGCGGTAAAAACTGCGCACGTGGCCGTCTTCTAGCGTAACCCAATTGTCGAACCCTTCCGCGGGCGACGTGGGTTGGCCAAGGTGGTATTTGCCAACAAGCGCTGTCGCATAACCTTGAGATTTCAACGCTTTGGGCAAAGTGTTCAACCCATCAAGGGAATGCCAATCGCTAGGCCACTCGAGCATCTTGCGATCATCAATCCACGAATGCACCCCGTGCTGCGATGGCAGCATCCCCGTCAGCACAGATGCACGGCAAGGCGAACAGAACGCATTGGGGCAAAAGGCATTGTCAAACGTCACGCCCGTCTTGGAAAGCTTGTCCAAATTTGGCGTGTGAATTTCATCGTTGCCGTAACAGCCCAAGGTCGCGGCTTGCTGGTTATCGGTGAAAATCAGAATGATGTTTGGTTGTTTGCTCATACAATTTCCTGACGCATAATGGGCACGCCCATGTAGGCCCGCAAGGTTTCTTTGAGACCTGCCAAAACGCTTCCGTCTTCCAAGTTGAACACATGGTTCTTGTTGATCAGGTCATTCTGAATGACTCCAACGATCAGTTGAAAGCAGAAACTTAGCCGTGTTTTGGTCTCATCCGGTACATAGTGAGGAAAGGCATCGCCCAAGCCTTCATGCACCTTTTGAAGCGTTTTCTTGGCCGTGGTGCGAAAGGGTGCCCATGGATCATCCTCATCCATAATGCGCAAATAGGTTTCACGCAGCACACCGCGAAACTTGCTGCTGAAGATTGCGCCAATCAGATCGACCAGTGCATCTAGCCCTTCGCTGGGACCTAGCTGGCGCAACTTATCAGCGCTAAACGCCGCCTCAAACTCACGGCTTATCCCTTGTGACGCATAGGCGCTGAGCGCTCTAAAGTAGGCGTCTTTGTCTTGAAAGCGGGTGTAAAAACTGCCCACCGAATTATTACTAACCGCTGCGATTTCAGTAATTTTCAAATCGTCCAAACGCCGCGTTTGCAGCGCCTCAATTCCCGCATTGATGAAGCCGTCACGCGTTCTCACGCTGCGGTTTTGACGCGCCTCGAAGACGCCAGGGATGTCCCCGCGCAATGAAAGTGTGTCACCGTCCATCAAAACAATCCGGTCTCCTTTGCATATTAGTAAATCTGCCAAACGCAGCCCATGTCAAAGAGAAAAGAACATGAACTCAGATTCTTTTTTATTGACTTGATTTGTGACTGGCTCCTACGCTGACTCTCAAATGACGCCAGCAAAAGCTAGGGCGAAGACTAAAAAGGGAGAAGTAGAATGAAACGAAGAGGGTTGATAAAGGCCGCATTGATCACCGCACTTGCGTCGTCGTTGCCAATCGCCGCACATGCGCAAGAGGTCAAATTGCGCGTCGCAAATTGGTTACCGCCAGTGCATCACATGACGGAAACTTTGCGTGCTTGGGCCGATGAGCTCGAAAAAGCATCGAACGGCGAAATCTCGGTCGAAATAATGTCAGCACCATTGGCAAAGCCAAACGGCCAATATGATCTGGCAAAGAACGGAATCGTCGATATCGCCTATTCAGTTGCCGCATTTCAGCCCAAACGTTTCTGGAAGTTGAACGCAGCTGAAGTGCCCTTCGCGGCCCCAAGTGCTGAGGCGGCTGCTGTCGCCGCATGGCGCTGGTATGAAGGCAATGGCTTCATTACGGAGGACACAAGTGACACCAAATTGCTCGCGTTTTTCGCGCATGCGCCGCACCTCTATCATAGTGCCGTGCCACTGACCTCTCTTGCTGATTTTAAGGGCCTCAAAATCCGCGCGGGCGGCAATGGAGTCCGCATTGCAGAAATGATGGGCGCAGTGCCCGTTGGTATGCCTCCGGGGCAAACCAACGAAGCGATGTCTAAAGGGACGATCGACGTGTCGCAGTTCCCATGGGAGTCCGTGAAAGGCTTCCGCCTTGATGAAGTGTCCTCACATCATTTGGCTATACCCGGCGGCACATATGCGGGTATCTTCTGGATGACGATGAACCCCAAAACTTGGGACAAGCTAAACGATGCACAAAAGGAAGCAGTGACCTCTGTTTCCGGTGAATGGGGCACGAAGTTCCTATCGCAAAAGTGGGACGAGCAGGAAGCCGTCGGATTGGCAAAAGCAGAGGCTGCGGGTAACACGATCACGACAATGTCCGAAGACGATACGGCCAAACTGTTCGAGATGACGCGCGTTTTCGCGGACGACTGGATTGCTCAAGCGAATGAGGCGGGCTTGGACGGCCAAGCGTTGATGACCAACTTCAACGACATTGCGGCATCGCTGAAGTAACGCAAGGGTGCTGACGTTCTTGGAAAAACTGAGCAGGCAAGCAGCACTTGGGCTTGCCTGGTTCGCTGCGGTGACGCTTGTGGCAATTATGACAATGACATTTGTGGACGTCATCGGCCGCAACTTCTTGGGCCGCTCGTTGATTGGCACTGTAGAAACCGTGTCGTTGATGATGGGCGTTCTGGTGTTCAGTGGTCTCGCCGTGACGGAACTTAATCGCAGTCATATCGTCGTTGAGACTTTTCAAGGCCTGTTTCCTAAGCTTCTTAAACGCAGCTCGATGATCGTGAATTCTCTGCTCGCTGTTGGCGTTGCGGGTTTGCTATTCAATCAGCTGTTTACGAAAACGGTGGATGTGATCGTCGAGCAAGAATTCACCATGATCCTCAAGCTGCCTTACTGGCCTGCTGCGATCCTGATGCTGATTGGATTTGCAGTTTTCTTTGTGCTGCTGGTCTTGCGCCTGATCCGCGATGTTATCGGGCGACAGGATCATCCCAATGCCGATTGAAACGCTTGTTCCCCTCGTCTTTGGGTTGCTGTTCTTTGTGTTATTTCTCGGGGCCAACCTTGGTCTGGCTATGTCCGGTGCTGCCCTCTTTGGCACGACGATGATTATTGGACAGGATGGTGCTTTGGCCCTTGCGGGACTTTCGGTCTATGAAAGCGCGCAGAACTTCTCGCTCAGCGTTATTCCTTTGTTTGTTCTGATGGGATCATTCGCGACAAAATCAGGTATTTCCACGGACCTATTCTCAGCATTCAACACTTGGCTTCGACGGCGCAAGGGCGGGTTGGCTCATGCAAGTATTGCCGCCTGTGCCGCCTTCGGCGCGGTGTGTGGATCCTCCATCGCGACCGCCGCGACGATGGGTAAAGTTGCGCTGCCCCAGATGGCCAAGTTCGGTTACAGCGACAAGCTCGCCACAGGAGCCTTGGCTGCGGGCGGCACCATTGGCGTATTGATCCCACCCAGCGTAATCATGCTGATCTATGGCATCCTGACCGAAACCAGCATTGGCGATTTGTTCATCGCGGGCATTGTGCCGGGTTTGTTGCTCACATTGTTTTTCATGATGACAATTGTGGTGATGACCCGCATCAACCCCGCCTCGGCCCCCGATGTGGCGCAACTGGCAGATGATTTAGAGAAAGGGCCACAAGGGTCTTCAATCAAAAAAGTTTGGGCGACACTTTTGTTATTCATCATGGTTATCGGCGGCATCTATGCGGGGATCTTCACCCCTACTGAGGCCGCAGGATTTGGTGCAGTAGGCGCATTGTTTCTCGGCGTTGTCATGCGGCGTCTCACCCTCAAATTGATCGGCGAATGCCTGATTGAGACAGTCCAAACCACGTCGATGATTTTCCTAATCCTGATCGGAGCCATCCTGTTTGCAGGGTTTTTATCACTCAGTGGCACGCCTGCTTTTTTAGGACAATGGATAACAGGTCTTAGCCTTTCTCCGCTGGGCACTATTCTCGTGATCGTGGGGATCTACATCATCTTGGGCGCATTTCTGGACACGATGGCGATGATCATCCTCAGCATTCCAATCTTTTTCCCGATTGTGATGTCGATGGGGTTTGATCCGATCTGGTTCGGCGTGCTGGTTGTTTTAGTGGTGGAGCTGGCGTTGATTACACCGCCACTTGGCATGAACGTCTTTATCATTCGCGGCGTCGTGCCTCATGTGCCGCTGTCCCAGATTTTCTCGGGCGTCGTGCCGTTTTGCGTAGCGCTCGTCGCCCTGATTGCGTTGATCATTGCCGTACCATCCGTCGCGACGTTCCTGCCCGAACTCGCGAACAGATAGCCTTATCGGAGAACCACGATGGTTTCGAAGTATACAATTAAAGCAAACGCAGCTGTCGCAAGCCGCCTGCCACTCGCGCGGGAAAACGCAGAGCGGGATGCGTCCCGCGGCTGGCTTGCGGCCCTCAAAGGGCCGGTGACGCGTGCAGATGGCGGCGTTGCATGGGATCCCGCTTGGTTCGATTTCTTGAAAGCTGACTGCCCTGATACGGCCAACCCTTCGCTTTGGCGGCATGCGCAGCTCAACGCCAAACACGGGTTGTTTGAGGTCGCAGATGACGTCTGGCAGGCGCGAGGTTGTGACTACGCCAACATGACGATCATTCGCGGTGAAACAGGCTGGATTTTGGTTGATCCACTGATGACCGCCGAAAGCTCCGCGGCAGCGTTAGCCTTGGTCAATGACACGTTGGGGCATCGGCCCGTTAGTGCAGTGTTGGTGACGCACACGCATCCTGATCATTTTGCTGGCCTGCGCGGTGTGACGTCGGACAACCCGCCGATATTCGCGCCTGAACACTTCATGGACTATGCCGCTGCCGAAGGCGTGTTGGGCGGCAACCACACATCGCGCCGCGCGGTTGATCAATTTGGCATCGCACTACCAATCGGCCCAGAGGGCATGATCGACGGTGGCATTGGCAAGACCGTGGCGCGCGGCAATCGCGGCTTTGTCTTGCCGAGTGTTTATATCAAAGCGACGGGCGAGACATGCATCATTGACGGAGTTGCGTTCGAGTTTCTGATGGCCTCTGGCACTGAGGCACCTGCCGAGTTTACATTCCTGCTACCCGATCACGGCGTGCTGTGCATGGCTGAGGTTTGCACCCAAACCATGCACAATGTCCTCACGCCACGCGGTGCCGAAGTGCGTGACCCACTACTTTGGGCGCGGGTAATCGATGACGCACTTTGCCGCTTCAAGGATCGCACTGATATTCTGATCAACTGTCACAACTGGCCTGTTTGGGGCCAGAGCAATGTTGAGCAGTTTATGCTGGAGCAGCGAGACATTTATAAGTTCACTCACGATCAAACGCTGCGGCTGGCAAATCATGGGAAGGGGCCGGATGAAATCGCCGCAACCTTAGAGGAACCCGAATTCCTGAGCGAAGCGCTGCATGCACGCGGCTACTACGGCACGCTCGCGTTCAATGCCCGCGCGACCTATCAAAAATATTACGGCTTTTTTGATGGCCGCCCGCTCAGTTTAAACCCGCTCCCACCTGAGCAACTCGGCGCTCATTTTGTGGACGCCTTGGGTGGCGTAGGTCGTGTTCTGGAACTCGCAGAAACAGCGGTGTCCGAGGGCAATTTGCAATGGGCCGCGACGCTGTTGAACCACGCAGTCTTCGCGCACGAAGACAGCGCCAAAGCCCCCCTCACAGAGGTCTATCGCAACATGGCCTACGCAGAGGAAAGCGCAATTATGCGCAACATCTATCTCGCTGGCGCGCAGGAGTTGGAGCAAGGCGCACCGCATCTTCAAGGTGCAGGTGGGCGCAACAGTGACCTTGCCGCGACGCTTGGCCTGAAAGACTGGTTCGATGCGATGGCTGTGCGCCTGAACAGCGAAAGAGCGCGCGATGTTAGCCTTGCGATACGGTTTCAGGTGGGCAGCGATGTGGTCACTGTCAGTGTCGCGCGACAAACGGAATTTGCGCGCATTGGGGATACGTCCAGTACGGTCGATTGCGCTGTTTCTCTTAATACCAAGGATCTTGAAGCACTTGCTGCGGGTGCAGTGAACCTAGAAAGTTTGACCATTACGGGCGACAAAAATGCCCTGACTGAGTGGTTAAACCTACACGACACCTTCGATCTTTGGTTCAACATTGCAACCCCATGAAGCAGGAAAAAAACACTCTTGAATGGACTCTCGAAGACGCACAACAGGCACGCGCAAACGTTGAAACAGGTCAAGGGCGCCTGCGAAGCGCCATAAGCCCGCTGGTCGCGAGCGGTATCAGTGCCAAGAATCGTCTAGTGGCAGAGTTTATCGGTCACAAAGCTTACGACAAGCAGCTTGGCAAAGTGGCCACGCATATGAACCGAAATCGGGACGCTTTTTCGCATTACGCGCCCTGTCAGGGCGATGTGGTTGTCTCGGCCTATTTCAAAGCGGGCACCAATTGGATCATGCATGTTTGTCATCAGATTTGTCATCTTGGCGCAGCTGAATTCGAACACATACAAGACGTCATTCCTTGGCCCGACGCTGCCGAACCCCGATTTTGGGTTAATGTGCATGACGACAGCGTTAGGCGCACGCCAACAGGTATGCGCGTGATTAAATCCCACCTACCTGCAAGTCACATCCCCCTCCATGAGCACGCCAAATACATCGCTGTGACACGCGACCCAAAGGATTGCGCGGCCTCCGCCTATCATTTTTTCAAGGCATTGGTCTTCGGAGCCACAATGCCGCCTCCGGATGTCTGGCTTGCGCATTTCAGATCCGAACATCCGAATTTTGGTCGTTGGGACGCGTTCACAGACGAGTGGTATCAAGTCCGTCAAAACCCAAACGTGCTGTTTCTTTGCTTTGAAGACGTTAAGTGTGACAGCAAAGGTGCGATTGTTCAGATCGCCCAATTTTTGGACATCGTTTTGTCAGACGAACAGCTTGAAAAGATCGCGCGCTTAACTTCTTTTGAGGCAATGAAAACGATCAACCACAAATTCTATCCAGCGCGTCAAAACCGTTTTACTGATCCGAACGGCAAAATCATTCGCAACGGTGATGTAGGAGGCGCGGCCAGTTTGTTCTCATCCACAGCCCTCGAGAAGTTCGATGTTCATTGGAAAGGCGCGCTCGTCGCGCGAGAAAGCGAATTCCCCTACACTGAACACTATGTTTCCCACCATTCGAGGAATCCGACGGCATGAGCGAAGCTATGGAGTTCGACTACGTTATTGTAGGTGGAGGTGCCTCACTCAAGATGTGTCCCTGCAGCACGCTTGGCGGCTGAAAGCGATAGTACTGTTGCGCTTTTGGAGCGTGGCAAGCAAGACACCAACAAATGGATCCACATTCCAGCAACGTTCTTTAAGGCACTTCAGAGCGAGAATGCCGACGCGGTGATTTCAGAACCAGACGCGTCGCTGAATGGGAGCCCGTTTCCTGTGCCGCAAGGACGCGTTTTCTGGGAGGTGGGTCATCAGTTAACAGGATGATCTAAATGTGCGGTCAACACCGCGAATATGATGATTGGGCCGACACGCATGGATGCACTGGCTGGGCTTTTGATGATGTGTTGCCAACGTTCAAGCAACAAGAAAAGAATACGCGTCTTTCGAATGATTTTCACGGGCGCGAAGGCAAGTTGATCGTTGATGACCCAGCAACGCCACATCCCGTGTCGAAGATGGTGATCGAGGCGGCGGTCGCTGCTGGCATTCCTCGCACGGACAATTTTAACGGTGCGAAACAAGAGGGTGCAGGGTGATATTAGGTCACTGCATCTAATGGGCAACGTCAATCGGCCGCGACTTGTTTTCTGCGGCCAAAATTGGATCGCGAAAACCTGACGGTTCTGACCAACTATCACGTACAGCGGATCTGCATCCAAAACAGACGCGCGACCGCAGTGGAGACCAAGGACCGGACTGGCCACGACATTGTCATTAAAGCTCGGCGCGAGATTATACTTTGCGCGGGAGTTTTCACAGTCCCAAGCTCTTGATGCTCTCCGGTATTGCTCCTCGGGATGAGCTGGATCGGCAGGGTATTGATATCTTTCACGAAGCCAACGAAGTCGGGTGCAATTATCAAGATCATGTGGGTGCACCTGTGACCCGTCGGCTTGATGGAATGCAGGGGCTGTACGGTGCGGATCGTGGCTTAGCGGCTGTCAAAAACGGTATAGACTATTTTGGGTTCAAACGCGGTTTGCTGGTATCGAACCTTTTGCAAGCGGGCGCGTGCGTTGACACGGATGGCCCTGGTCTGCCCGATATCCAATGTAACTTTGCACCCTTCGCGCCTGGGGCGCCGGGCGCACAACCATTGCCCTTTCACGCTGTGCAAGTTCACCCAATGACAATGCGCCCCAAGTCGCGTGGCAGGCTCGGTCTGAGATCCAAAGACGCATCTGATGCTCCAAAGTTTTTGTCCAATGCTCTGGGGCATGTTGACGATCTGGACGCGCTGCGACGCGGTGTGCGTCTGGTGCGGCGAATTTTTGAACAGATGCGGTTGAAGCATAACGTCGGCGAAGAAATCTGGCCCGGCAAGGACATCGACAGCAGGGTTGGCTCCAACAATCTCGACGATGCCATTCGTGAACACGTGCGTACGATTTTTCATCCCGCTGTAACCTGTCGCATGGGACCTATGCCTATTGCAGTAGCACCTCAAATTTCGTAATTCTTCTCTGTTACCATCATGGCCCACACCTGGCGCGCCATTCGATTGGCAAGAGCAACAGCCATGCGTGGCTTCGTCCTCATCATATTCACAAGCCACGGATCGTCGCAACGCCCTTTTTCGTCGCTGCACTAATGACCGACATCGCGCCAGTGACCAGTAGTCGGCGGTTGTCGCGCTGTCCCATCTTGGTGACAGGTCCAAAACGCTCTTTGCCTTCCGTCGATACTTGTCTCGGCCCGAGCCCCAGCCATGCAGCAAACCCTCGTCCAGGTTTAAAAGTCTTAAGGTTTGGGCAAAACGCTTTGATCGCAACGGCCGTAATCGGGCCAACCCCCGGCATGGTGTGCAATCGTTTCGCTTCGGGTGATGCCACAGCTACTTTCTTCAAGGTTGTATCAATTTGTTTCGTGGTGGCCTCGATATAGTCCGCCAGACATTTCGCCATTGCCCGCACCGGCACAGGTAACTCATCAGAGTGTTCGCCGAGGGCGCTCACCATGCGTGCAACACTTGCTCGGGAAGAGGGTAACAACACGCCATACTCGGACAGATGTCCACGTAGAGCGTTGATAAGCTGGGTGCGTTGGTGCAAGTACAAATCGCGTGTTCTGAAGATCACAGCCTGCGCCTGCTGTTTTTTGGTCTTAACGGCGACAAAGCTCATCGAGGGGCGTAGGGCGGCTTCAACGATGGCCTCTGCATCAACCTCGTCATTCTTGTGGCGCTTCACAAACGGTTTGACATAGAGGGGTGGCACCAACAACACTTTGAAGCCAAGAGCCTGAGCTTCACGACCCCAGTGATGCGCTGTCGAACACGCTTCCATGGCAATAATGCAGACAGGCACTTCTGTTAGAAATTTGGAAAACTGTGGTCGGTACAGTTTCTTACGAAACAAAACGCGCCCTGATTTGTCAGATCCGTGAACCTGAAAATCGTGCTTGGCCAGATCGACCCCAATGATGTGTAGTTCGTCCATGGTACTTCCTCCTCTGTTTCCCAGCCAGTTTTGGCCAGAACGGTTCAAATGTGAACCGGCAGGAGGGGTATCCAATCCATCACGCTACACGATACCGAACGCTCGATAAATCTCAACTCTCCCTTATAAGCTTTGCACCTCTCAGCTTCTAAATGCGGAACTCACGCGCAATTCTAATAAACCTCACCACCCCCAACACCAGCGTTGACTCGAATCCCGCTTCGTGTACCGTATACAGTACACAGAAAATGATTGGTTCAACTGCCAACAGGGGGAATACACATGAAATTTCTAGGAACAGCCGCAACGGCGCTTGGCCTTATGGCGATGAGCGGCACGTTTGCGATGGCCGAAGTGAAGGTCGGCTTTATCGGCTCTATGTCATCAGACGCGGGCCTCAGCACATTGCGCGGCGCAACGATTGCGATTGAAGAGCTCAACGCAGCGGGTGGAGTGAACGGCGAGCAGATCGTATTGGTCACCGCAGACACGGGCGAAGATGTGACCGAGGGCGTAAAAGCCTACGAATATCTCGCCGAAACCGAAGAAGTCGATTTCATCATTTCAGGCTCCATCGACGATGTGAGCCTTGGCTGGCTGCCGCGTATGCAGGAATATCAAATTCCAACGCTGGACACATGGACCTCCTACATCGGCATCATCGATATGGTCGTTGAAGACCCAGAGGGCATGGCACCTTATTTCATGAACGTTGCCTCGGACGAGGCGCTCGCAACGCTATACATCAACTTTGGTGCGGACGTTCTGAAGAGTCAAATGGGCTGGGACAACGTTGTTGTTCTTGCAGAAGATACCGCCTTTGGTGAAGCGATCACAGGTCTGGTGACAGAGGCGCTTGGCCCTGTTGCTGGCATTGATGTGGCTGAAATCATTACATATGATGTGAACACAGTCGACTTCGCGCCGATCTTTTCCAAGGCGCAAGCGACAGGTGCGGACTTTATCTATCAGGTCTCTTCTGTGAACTCTCAAGTGATCAGTTCGCAGTATGTGAAACTGCAAGTGCCGATGCCAATGACGGGCGTGAACGTGTCCGCGCTTGGCATGGAGTATTGGGAAGACACAGGCGGCGCGGGTGGTGGTATTTCCACACTGTCCCCAGTTCCCTCTGTCGGGTTTGAGCTTGACCCGGCAAGCCAAGCGTTTGTGGACACCTATCAAACCAAGTACACAACGCGTCCTGTGATGCCGCATTTCAACGGTTTCAACGCATATCACGGCGTGAAGCAAGCGATGATAGCGGGCGCAGAGGCAGGTGGCTTTGAAGCGCAAGCATGGTCCAAGGCGATGGAAAAGCAGGACATCAAGCTGATGAAGGACGACAAGCTTTGGCTGCGGTACGCCTTTTGGGGCTCGGATGAAGTGGAAGAGGTCACAGGCCGCACATATCCACATAACGCGCGTTTCGATCTGACAGCACCTTACGAGGATGCTCAACCGTCCATGGTTGTTGTGCAATGGAAAGAAGACGGCTCCGTTGGCGTGGTTTACCCACCAGAATATGCGACGACTGAATTCACTGTTCCAAGCTGGATCAAGTAAAACGACACAAACGTGGCGTGCGTGATTTCACGCGCGCTACCTCTCCCTTTCAAGACATTGGCACAGTATGACTCAGATCCTGATTCAAGGGCTTCTATTGAGCGGCCTCTACGCCCTTATCGCAATGGGTTTCACGCTCATCTTCTCTGTCGGTCGTGTGCTGAACCTTGCGTATGGTGCCTATTTGATGGTTGGCGGCTACATCTATTTCTACGTCGCTCAAACCCTTGGAATGCCTAAAATCGCGGGTGTTTTGTTGGCCGCCGTTGTTGGTTGCGCGATGGGCCTACTTAAGTACCGCCTGATCGTACGCCCGATGAAAGGCGATCACGTTGCGATTGAAATTTCGACGCTGATCCTTGCTGTCGTTTTGCAGGCTGGCATCGTTCTCGTCTTTGGGGATAGCTCGAAAATCTTGCTCCCCATCGTGCCCGGCGTGATCCAAGTCGCTGGAGCCTCCGTTACATACAACATTCTCGCCGCCACGCTCGCCAGTTGGGCCATTCTGATCGGGCTTTATATGTTCGTGCGCAAAACCCATGTGGGGCGTGCGATGCAAGCGGTCTCGATGGACAAGAAAGGCGCGGCCATTTCGGGCGTCGATCCAGACAGCGTAAACATGATCACTTGGGGCATTTCCGGCACGCTTGGTGCAATTGCGGGTGTGTTCTTTGCCAGCTACACGCAGCTTTCACCGTCCATGTGGGTCGCGCCTTTGATCATCGCCGTTGCGGTGGTGATTGTCGGCGGCATCGGCTCCATTGTTGGCACGCTTATAGTAGCGCATATCATCGGCTTTATGGAGATCATTTCCGTCGCGTGGATCGCCCCCGAGTTACGCGGTGTCTTCACAATGCTTCTGATTATCGGCGTTCTCATTATCCGCCCCCAAGGCCTTTTCGGGCGGGAGGAGTTATAGATGGGTCTTCGCTGGTATCACTTTGTTCTCTGGGCGGCTTTCATCGGGGGTATGTTTATGCTGCCCGAATTCGCGTCCAAAGGTACGCTCCGCACGATCATCTTCGCGAACTTCCTCGCGATCTTCGCGATTTCATGGGACGTACTCTCTGGCCGCACTGGATACATCAGCTTCGGCCATCCGTTCCTCATAGGAATTGGTGCTTACACCACCGCGATCCTCACGAAACGCTTTGACGTGCCTGTAGAGTATTCGATCCCAATTGCAGTCGTAGTCACAATGATAGGTGGGTTGATCGTGCTTCTCCCTGCCCTGAGGATCAAGGGCAGCTACTTTGCCCTCGTCACGCTGGCCTACATGGAATTGATGTATCAGCTCGTGCAAGTGATCCGGCCCGATTTGACGGGCGGCACGCGTGGTATTTCAGGTCTCACAACGCTCACACGCGGGGCAGTGAACGGCTATTATATGTCCGTCTCTCTCATGTTGATCATCGCGCTGGCGATGTGGCTTTTGATGCGCACGCGGGTCGGCACAGCACTCAGCGCGATTGGAATGAACGAAGAATCCGTACGTGGATCGGGGCTTTCGCCGACGCGCTTGAAGTTCTTCGCGTTCCTGACATCGGCCTTTATCGCCGGCCTCGGTGGCGCGTTTTATGTACACTATCTCGGCTCAATCGCGCCGCGCGCGCTGTTTGAGATCAACTTCGCATTCACCATCATCGTCGCAGCCCTCATCGGAGGTGCATCCACGATCATCGGCCCCATCGTCGGTGCGTTCTTCCTCACCTTCCTGTTGGAGTTCTTGCGGCCGATCCTCCCTGGAGCAGAGCGTTATTTCGTCTACGGTGGCGTCGCGTTATTCCTATATATGTACCAGCCCAAGGGCCTATATGAGATCTTCATGCGAGGCTGGGCCAAATTGCGGGGGACGCGCACATGAGCTACCCGTTGCAAATCCGCAACCTCGTGAAGCGCTTTGGCGGCTTGGTCGCCACCAATGATGTCACGTTTGAAATCGAACAGGGCCAGTCCGTCGGCATCATCGGTCCAAACGGCGCGGGCAAAACAACGATCTTTAGTCAGATCATGGGTGAAATTCGCCAAACCTCCGGCACGATCAAACTTTACGGTGAAGACATCGGCGCGCTAAGCACTTCTGATCGGATCCGTCGCGGCGTGTCGCGCACCTACCAAGTGCCGCGTCCGTTCAGCGACATGTCCGTCGTCGAAAACATCCGCGTTGGTCTGATGCCAGATAGCATTTGGCAAATGGTCATACGCAGCCCGAACAGAGATCGCGAAATCGAACTAGCGCTCTCCGTGGGCTTTGCAGAGACTGACTTACAACGCACGCCTTCTGAACTTTCGATGGGTGATCTGCGCAAGCTTGAGATGGCGCGCACGATGGCGACCAACCCGACCGTTATGCTTTTGGATGAAGTTTTTGCGGGTCTCACAGTTGGCGAAATCGCCCAAATCGCGGCGCTGATCCAACAAATGCGCAAGGATGGTATGACCTTCCTTATTGTGAGCCACGATCTGAAAGCACTCGAACCTCTCGTCGATACGGCCATCGCGATCAACCAAGGCGGGATCATCGCGCAGGGGCAGTTCGGCGACGTGATGGCGAATGAAACGGTCCGATCCAGCTATTTGGGAACAGCTTGATGAGCTTCTTGAACGTTGAAAACCTAAGCGCCTTTTACGGCAAAGCCCAAGCGCTGACAGACGTAAACCTGCATGTCGAGCGTGGTGAAATTATTGCCATTGTCGGCGCAAATGGCGCGGGTAAATCGACGCTTTTGGATAGCATCATGGGGCTGACAAAAACCAAGGGCGCAATCAAGCTAGACGCACTTGATATCAGCGGACTAAGCAGCGCAGAAATTGTAAAAGTTGGCGTCGGATATGCGCCAGAGCGCTTCAACCTTTTCCCCTATATGACCGTGTACGACAATCTGATGGTCGGGGCTTACACCGCGCGCGACGACATCGCGCGCAACATCGATATCGTGCATAAACTCTTCCCACGTTTGGAAGAACGTGAGGCGCAAGAGACCTCGACGCAATCAGGTGGTGAACGTCAAATGGTATCGCTTGGGCGCGCGCTTATGACGTCGCCGCGACTTTTGTTGGTTGATGAACCGACGATTGGTTTGGCCCCTAAAGTTTGCCTTGAAATCGCGGACGCCCTGCGCCGTATGCGCCATGAATTTGGTACCACAATTGTGATCACCGAGCAGAACGCAAATTTCGCGATGACTTTGGCGGAACGGCTATATGTGTTGGAAGCGGGTCAGATCAAAGTCGGCGGTACAGTCGATGAACTACGCGACGATCCCAAACTTACCGAGGCCTATTTTGGGCATTAAGCTCTATTTCAAATGACAGGCAAAGCGGTGCCCATCGCG
>Ga0206130_10000648_pt1 | contig 56204 bp, 45 predicted proteins | sample Helgoland_Spring_9_FD_148637 | JGI IMG/M metagenome (GOLD analysis project Ga0206130, IMG submission 148637) | Pelagic subsurface seawater microbial communities from Kabeltonne, Helgoland, North Sea - Helgoland_Spring_Bloom_20160512_1 | ecosystem: Environmental > Aquatic > Marine > Epipelagic ... | reverse complement strand
ACGGGTGGCCCAGCCAGAAAACTCAATCTTTTCCAGTTCGTGGCGGACTTTCTTCCAGTCGACATCGCCCTGTCCGAGTGGGCAAAATCCATTCTTCGAGCCCCAGTCCTTGATATCTAGTTTTAGGATGCGTTTGCCCAGGATACGGATCCATTCATGGCTGGGGGCAAACCTCTGCATGTTGCCAATGTCAAAATATGCCTGCACCCAGGGGCTGTCGCAGGCGTCGATATAGTCCCTGAACTGTTCGGGTTTGTAACAAAACCCGTTCCATACGGTTTCGATCAGGATATGAATATTTAACTCCTCTGCGAGAGGGAGAAGTTGCTGGATTTGTTCAATCGAACGATCCCATACATGTTGGTGGTTTTCCTGTTCTCCGGTAACTTTTCCTGGAACTAGTAAAACAGAAGTTCCACCGACTGCCTTGGCATCACGCATCGCCTGGGCGAGACCATTGCGGCTCTTTTCGCGAACCTCAGGATTCCTATCGGATAGTCGAACCTGCCAGTGTTTACTGTAAACCACACCGTGCATGGGGAGGTCGAGCTGAGCACAGACTTTTTTCATTGGTTCTACCTGTAAGCCGGGTGCATTGCCCTCGATCCCATCAAACCCGAGGTCTTTTACTCTTTGAAAATGTTTCTCATCGGGAGCGGTGCCCACCTTGACCGCCTTGTGAATGATTCCACGAAAGGACTTCGACTGGGCGTGGGATAGACCGGCGAGAGCCAGAGACCCGGCGGTTGTGGTCAGGAAGTGTCTACGATTCATGAGATGTATAACGGAGTTGAGTACTGGGTTTGTCAACTTTGCGTATGAATGATTGGGAAAAAAATAAAGATGGGCAGGGATTTTGCCTTGCTGACTAAACTTGGAGAAGTGCATAGTCAGATCTTTAAAACAATAGCCCAACCCGAAGGAAAAAAAGTGAGCGAAAAAGAAATCAATTTAAGTAAAACCAAGTTTCTCTTTTGGGGGTCACTGGCGTTGTTGCTGGTATCTCTTGTGGCATGGTTGGTAAACCTGGAAGTAGCCTTGCAATCATACTCGCCGGGCTTGGTTCTCATAAGTGATCTTTTACCTGGTTGGCTGTACCTAAAGTTGGCATGGTTGTCCGCCGATTTGAGTACCATTAGTACATTGGTCCCTGTCCTGCTGTTTTTGTTTCCATGCCTGCAGGGTTGGAAGGTTTTGCGTGCGGGTAATGATGTTTTACAAAGGCGGGAGATACCAAGCGACCCATACCCCCTTAATTTTTCCTACTTTCTGGTGATGCTCGGATTGGCGGGTACTCTGTACGGATTGTTGATTGGGCTGGATGTGAGCGGGGTGAAAGAGCTTGGTGATGGTGGTCAAACGGTAGACAAAATTAAAGGTTCTCTGGACCAGTTGCTTGGGGGGACTGCTACAGCCTTACTGAGCTCTTTACTAGGCTTGATTGGTGCATTTTTGGCCGCCAAGCCATTGAGCTGGTGTTTTCAATGGGCAACTGAATTAAGTGATGATGAAGACTTAAGCCTGACAGAAACCATCGAGCGCTTAGTGGGCGATATGCATAGTCTGGGAGATGCAAGCCGGGCATTTGGCGAGCGACTTGACGGAACGAGTATACAGGATGTGCCTAATACTTTGGTCGAGATAAAGGGTGAATTGGCTGGGCTCAAAGAGGAACTGGCCCGGGCAAATCAAAGAATTGAAGGGTTGGGAGATTCCCAAAAACAGGGCCAGGAAATGTTGGCCCCATTACAGGAGTTGGGAAGGCTGGGGAATTTGGAATCCTTACTTGGCAGGATTGGAGATGCACATGAAGCAGGGAATGAAACCGATCAAAAAATGCTTGGTTCCCTGGAAACGATGCATCAAGACCAGTTGGATCAGGCGAGGAAATTAAATGTGGACTTTGAGGGTATGGCTGGAAGTTTGCGTACCATGGAGGAATGCCTGACTTCTTTAAAAGAATCTGGGGTTTCGGGTACGGAAAAACTGGAGGAGACCATTTCTCAAATTCGGTCAGCCAATGCGACATTGAACCTAAGTCGGGAGGAGGCCGAAGTCCAAAGAGAGAAGGTGGTTTCTCTGCTTAAGTCTGCGGAGGCAGATAGAAAAGCTGAGCGCAGTGCTCTGCGTAATGCATTTGGGCAGTTCGCCACTACGAATGTGCCAATAGACGAAAGCGAGGTCCAGTGAGTACAAAGAGGAAGGGGCTGACTGGCCTCGAAAGCTTGATTAATGGAAAGGGCGGTGCAAAAGCTCGGAGTTCTCCAACGCTCAGTCCAAATGATGCCTTGGTACAAGTGGCATTACCTTTAGTACTTATTCTTGCTATTATTACCCGGTTAATGGTGATTGAATATACTGAGGCAATGCGAAACCAGGGACCACGCATCCTCGATATGTGGAAACAACAATTGATCCTGCGGGTGGACACGGTAATGGATGCCTGGGAGAGGGAGGCAGAACTGGGAGCTTTTCCAGACTTTAGCAGAATACAATGGGAGGGTGCTTTTCCAAATGATCAGAGGTTTGAGAGTTTGTGTGGCAAAGCATTGGAGATGAATGACCGGGCAAAATTGCAGGACGATCTTTATAATGCAGCACTGGCCTATGAACCACCTGCTGGGGAAGAGGAAGGTGCCCTACAATTTATTACCCTTTACGATCCACTTGCCAAGACTCAGCCAGCTGATCCGACCCTGGTGTCTGAAGATTTTACAATCGATGAGGAGCGCCGTGATTATGCATTTGGATATGTGGCCGACCGGGTGGCCAAGTGGAAGGAACAGGTGGAGGGATTGCAATGGGCAGCCGTTGCCCAATGTGCTGACCAGTTGCCTCTCAAAGAAATTGGTGAAGTACAAGATGGAGTTTCCACCCAGCTTGTTCGGGTGGCCGGGGAGTTAACGAAGCGTGGATATCCGCTGCTTAACTCGGTGGTAGGCGAGTATGGGAAATTAGAACGATGAGTGGAGGAATGAATTTGAGATGTGCACTTAGTACTTTACTGGTATTGACAAGCGGGATCTTCCTGTTTGGGCAAACCAATGATCCCAAGGCTGGAGCCAAGAGGATGCTGGCCTTGCGTGCGGCAGCAGAGAAAGCAAGAATGTACCTGCAGGGCACAGCCGACGCCAATGAATCTGCAGTGGATGAATTGAGCCAGTTACTTTCGAAGGAAATGCTCGGGCGGGTAAAAGAATTTGAGGCAAAAAAGACGGGAGAAAAACCTACCCGTAAATGGATTGAGGCCTGGCGTATGCAAGAGCTGGAAAAGACGGTCTCCGATACATTGGAGTGGGCCAAGGAACAAAGTCCTTTGCCCATTGAACGGGCGGATGTATTAAAACGGGCGGCCAAGGACTGGGCAAAGGAAGCCCCAGCAAAAGCCCAGCAATATGCAAAGCAAAGCATGGAGCAGGTTTATGGAAAAGCCAGGGAGTTGGCAGCGGGGGAACAGTTGAAGCGTTTACGGGATAATCTTTCGTACCCGACAAAGGAGGATTTAAATGGCCGGCTGAATCAACTATTCGAGGAACGGTCAAAGGGGTTGCAGCCTTTGTCGACCGATGATTTTAACGCATTGAACGATTGGTTCGAGCAGTTGGTTGGTAAAACTGGGCCAGTTTTTGAGGAGTTAAGAAGGAAGGTATCGGAAATGTCGATCGATATGCGTCTGGAAATTGCGAAACAATACCAAGCACAGTACGAACAGATCCGATTATTTGTCCAAAAGAACCAATTTCCAGAGAGTTTAAAAACAAAGGAGGAATTGCAGTTTGTTGCCCTGCAGGCATTGAATATGAACCAGGGAGAGGACTTGCAGGCTACCCCCCCGGTGTATGGAGTATTTGAGGCATCGGAGAAATTGGTCGAGCGAGCAGCGATGCACTGGGAAAAAAACCGCTTTGAAAATTTTCTTAAATCCACAGATTTCTGGCTACCCCAAAAGAAGAAAATCGAACAGGCAATCCGCGACGATATAGCTAACCATGTACCACCCGGAAAAAGTTTGAATTTATTAACCGATAAATATTTGTCAGCTGTCCAGGAGATGGTTGCCGTTAAATACGGTGGCGAAAAATGGAGCCAATATTTTGCCGACTCATTGAAGGAGGGGGGAGCACTGACCAAGTCCCTAAGTCAAAGGTTGCGCGATGGAATTAAGAAAAGATCGCAGGAAGTGAGGAAACAAATCGCAGAGGAGCAATTAAGGACGAGCTTTAAAAACCTTTTCGAGGGTACCTTTCCGAAAGAGTCCCAGATCTTGTGGTTTTATGAAAAGGGGAAGGCAAGAGTCTCTAACTTCCCTGAGTTATTAGAAAATATTGAGGTACCTTCCGAGCTTCGTTCAAACTTATTGGAGGAGACCAAGAGGATGGCGGTTGATCTAGCAAACAAACCATTGGTACCAGCATTAAATGCATTCCGAAAACAGTTCGAAATCCTTCGGGTATTGGAAAAAGAAAAGTTGGCTCAATTAAAAGTGGAAGTTGTGGAGGGACGGGCTTTCCCGGAAATTCTTAAAGATTGGCAAGCCGGATGGAATGAATTGTGGGATAAAAAAAAGAAGGAGGTCGAAGAAAGATGGTATCCGCAATTTGAACATACTGGAAAAGAGCTGAGTAAAGCGGTGCGTCAGTTATACGAAGGTATGATAAACGCAGTGGGAAATAATACTCCGGAAATTGTACAGGCACCGACTGAGGAGTTGGGCGGTGATAAAGATACCTCTGGATCGGAAGCAGTGCCGGTAGAAAATGAAAAGCCCGAAACCAAGGAAGAAGAAAAGAAGGAGGAAAAAGCCGAGGGTGGAAAGCAGGAATTAAGCGGTGGGATAACGGATGAATTAAAAGTCTTTGTTGGCTTGGCCGATGGTGTATTTGCCTTTGCGGATGCTCCAAATGGAAAGTGCCGGATGTTGTTTGGTACGCCGGATGGAGTGGGTGCATTTTCATTGGAGTTTGATCCGCAGGATGTGGAGGGGGCGGCCAGTTTAATTTCTCAAGGTTTGCAAAAGCCACTGGGCTTGGTCCTTGATGGAAATGCCAAGGGTGGGCAGGGGAGTATTTTTAATTTGTTTTCAACTAACGAGGATAATTCCGAGATACGGATGCTCTTTCGGGTGTCCAGTTCCAAGGTGCGTCATCAAATGAGTATCTTAGTTAGGCAACAGGTGGAGGCAGCCATCGAGAACTGGGCCAATGAGACCGGGGAGAAACAACCGGTTCTTCTTTGGCAAGATGAGGTTGAACTTTAGATTTCAGAAAGAGAAATCAGATCTTTATTTCCTTGGCGGGATCATTCATTCAGGCGGGTGGTTTAGGCCGAAGTTTCCAATTGCATAAAAGCATCCCGATGAAGGTGATCGCAAACCATGGAGCAAACCAATCCGCTGCCGCCTGAAAGAGAAGTCCAGAGTCGTTCGCTAAATTAGAATCCTTTCTTAAGCTAACTACAAGAAGAGCATAGAGAATTCCGATTCCGCCATAGCCAAGGTTTAAGGCTAATCCCTTGAAACTTAGCAGAGTGGCCCGAATCGACTTGTCTGCGGTTTTATTGAGATAATAACTGGTGCAAAACCCAGTCATGCCCATGGCGGCAAAAAGGAGCATGGAAAAAATCACACCAAAGTGGGGAATGAAAAATCGAATTCCAATAAAAGAAAGTAGTGCGAGAACTGAAATAATGAGAAAATTTTGATTCGGGCCGAATCGTTCCGTCATCTCCCGGGATATACGGGCAACAACCATACCCTGAAGAGCAATAACAGCCCCGATTATACCAAAGGCAACTTCGGGGTAGGAAATGAGTCGGTAGTATTCACTGTTCATGGTGATGAACATTCGGATCACGCTATCCACGGTGGCAGCGGCAAGGATCACAAGTAAAGCAAAAGGAGTGCGGGCAATCCAAAGGGCAACATTCCAGGTTTGTGAAAAAGCGGCCCGGAGAGGCAGCAAATCTGATTTGGATTGGTAGTTCTCAGTTTCGCGAAGGGCACATGCAGAGAGAAGGGTGAGCACGGCAGTTACCAAGTTAAGTAGAATGGGCCAGCGCATAGTATCCTGCTGGGTAAGCGAATTTTCAAACCCGAGGAAGGCACAGGCTTGATTCATTACGTCCGGATCGTAAATAATTCCACCCGTAAGGAGGGCAATCATGAAGGCAAAAGATTGCCAGCGGGTTACTTTTTGGAGGATTTTTGCCCAGTCCTCCTTTTTGCCGGCCTCGTCAATTGAGTCGTAAACCAATGCCTCATCTGCGCCGCTGGCCGCTGCTTCCGCTAATCCACTAAGAATCCGGTTGATCGCGAGAATCCAAAAGAGTAGGTCGAGGTCGGAAGTCGGTGCAAATCCCCAGACCACCATTTCGATGACCATGAATATACCAGCGGCGACAATCATTTTTTTGCGGCCAATCATATCGGATAGGGCACCAGAGGGAACTTCGGCAAGAATGATACTGGCCGCCCAGATGGAATTGAGAATGGCGAACTGTTCGAGTGTCATCCCAAAGTCCAAGTAAATTACCGCAAAAACGGGGTAGTAAAATCGGGCATTAAAAAAGATCCTGAAGGCGATGAAGTTTCGCACATTGGATCGGGCGATTTCTATTTTCTCACTCATTAACTAGGACCAGTCATAAATTGTTTATGGATCGTGGGAACGAGGCACAGAATAATCGTTCCGACTGCTAAGCAAATCCAAGGAGAAATACCAAGGCCCATAGGAATAAATCCGGCAAGGAGGGCGACAGTCGATGCCAGTAGAGCATAGGGGAGTTGGGTGCGGAAATGGTCGTATGGTTTGATCTCACATGCCATTGAAGAAATTATGGTGGTGTCGCTCAGGGGCGAGCAGTGATCTCCAAACACGGCTCCGCTAAAGACCGCCGCCACCGCGGAGGCCATCATCGCATCCGACCCCGGAGCAAGGGATGCACAGACCGGAACGACCAGAGGCATAAGTACACCCATCGTCCCCCAGGATGTACCAGTGGTGAAAGAGATTAATACGCCAAGAATAAAGACCGATGCGGGAAATAGAAAAGGGGGTAGGGTGCCTGACAAAGTTTGTGACAGAAAGGTGGCGGCTTCGAGCTCGCGTAGGGTACCACTCAGGCACCAGGCGGCAATCAGCACAAGGGAAGGGGGAATGAAGCGGCCGATCCCACCGGCAAATACTCTGGATGAACGCATGCCGGAAGACTTTAGAGATCTTTGATTGCATACAAAAGCTACGGCACAGGCAAAGATGGAGCTGTAAAGCAGGACCAGGTTGGACTGAGCATCTCCGAAGGCTTGTTGAAGTTTGTTTAGGTTGAGTGGCCATGCTTTTCCCTCAACTCCATTGAGGTACAAGCCGGCAAAGAGACTGCCAATGAGGGTGGCCAGGGGGATGCCCACTTTGAGGGATCCTAGGATTGATTGATGGTCCGTTGGAGCGGTATTCGTATTGCCTTGCTTGGTCTGGGCATCTGTTGCCGATTTTTCCATTTTCTTCATGGTGCCAAGGTTGAGGGATTTCCAAATGCTAATGACGACAAGAACGAGTGTGAACCAGCAATAAAAATTTCGCGGAATAGAAGAGAGGAAAAGAACAAATGGTTCGGTTCCTTCGATACCAGCAGCGAGGTAGCCCTCGCGGATCATTGATAATTGATAGGCAATCCAGGTGGACATAATCGCCACGCAGGCAACGGCGGAACCAGTGGAGTCGACCAGGTAAGCAAGTTTTGCTCGGGACACTCCCGTACGATCAGCCATTTGTCGTAGAGCCCTTCCGGTAAGTAGTGCACTTGCGAGTCCATCAAAGAAACAAACAACACCCATGAGGAATGCGGACCACTGCACCTTTTGGGATAGGTTCTTCCCCTGCCTTAACCAAGCCTGTAAGATGCAGTCAAATCCTCCCCCTTTTTCAAGAAGGGCGGCAAATCCACCAAGCAGAAGGGTAAAGGCAAGAACGCTCAAATTCCATTCACTTGATAGTGCTGGAATGAGGATTTTTGAAAAAAAGGAAGTAACTGCATGGAGAGGATTGCCCCCTGCCATAAGAATAACTCCCGATCCCGCACCTAGAAAAAGCCCACCGAGGGCACTCTTTAGTAGTACCACGGACACAAGGGCTACCAGGCTAGGCCATAAGGAAAATAGCGGTTCTTCGAACTGAGCTATTCCAAGGGATGCCAGGCAAATAATCAGGACAATTCCATTTCTGATATTCATTAGATGGGATTCTTTTACAAGATGGTCATATTTTAGCCAAAACTATGCAATGCAAGGCAATGGGGCTCAACTACCAATCCATTATTCTACTGGGCCTTACTTATCAAAAATTCCTCTTAAATAGACTGGTTGTCGCTTGCGTTATTCACAATAGTTGGCTATAAGAATAACTTATTATTAATTAATCTGGCTTACAGCAAAAATTAATCGACAATATTGGGTAGTGGAATGATGTGGCGCAAACAATGCAACCTTAGCGTGTGCTCGCATTTTTCTCTTACTAATAAGTTGATAGACTAACTTTAAACATTCTGATCTAAAAAAAATGAAAACTTTATTTGAAGAAGACCTAATGGAAGCCGGATACGAGCTTCCATCCTCCGGTCTTTGCTACAACCTTGATCCCGAAGATGCAAAGGCTTTGATATCTGAAGGTGAGTGGTTACTTGCCGAAGATGAACTTGTGGCTCGTGAAGGCCAGGAACAGCGTTTCTTATACATGATTGTTTCCGGGGCAGTTGAACTTTCCAAGAAGGACGAGAAAGGAAAGCATCAAAATATAGCAAACCTTGGCACTGGAGATACTTTTGGAGAAGTTGCCTTTTTGCGTGGTCACATTGCCTCTGCTACTTCTGAAACCCGGGGACTGTGTATCCTCTGGAGAATGAATCATGATCAACTTCTTGAATTCATTTCGAGTCATGGTTCTCTTGCTGGTCAATTGTGTTTAAACTTAGCAGGTTTGCTTGCAAGCCGGTTGTTGAAAGAAAACACGGTGGTTTCTAAGGTAAAAATGGACTTGGAAGAAGCCATACTCAATTTACGAAGTGCTTCTGAAGAGGATAATTTAAAAACTACTGCCCTCAAAGAATTACAAAACAAGGTGGAAAGTTTAAACCATGCCACCCGGATTAAAAGAGAGAAGCAAAGCAATCGTTCGAAATTTAATGCCATTTCCATGACCAGCCTTGCGGTTGCCTGCCTTTCAGTTGCTGGACTATTTTCCTTATACAACTCTTATGATCATGAAGCACCTGTCAAAGTTACCGAACTGACAGAGGAGTTGGAAAGTATGAAAAAAAATGAATCTTTCTATCTTGAACTAAAGAAAAACCTTGAGGCGGAAAATTTAGAACTCGTTCAAATCAATAATAAAATTGATCAGTCAATCGATACGGTCTCCGAGGAACTTCAGGAATACAAAGAATTGTTAAGCCAAAGAAATTGGGATTACGATTCCCTCAATAGCGAACTTTTTCAAGTCCAGGATGAACTTGCCGCTTTGATAAGCCTCGAGGAGGAAGCTCAGGCAGAAGAAATTGTAACCGAAGTTAACCCGGCTGATTTGTATATACCGTTAATACCCCAAAAGTTTATCGACGAAATAAAAGAATGGACCCAGTCTAATTCAACCTTGGCATTTCCTTGCGAAGTAAAGGTCTTAAATGAGGCGGTAACTCTTTCTGACCTTACCTTAATTGCAAATATTGAGGTAAATGTTGGCGAGCAGATTGTGGTAACACGCTTTCATCCAGTGTCCGAAGAATATGTGGTAGCGAGACAGGGTAATAATGATACTTTCATGGCCTCAGTTCATATCAATAATACCAATGTTATGGAGGTTCTGGCCTTGAAGTATGTAAACCATATGAGGGAAACCGGCAAAGATGTTTCAAATCCCTTCTCATCCATCCGCTTTTCTCAAATAGATCAAAACTTCTCGGAGGATTGATCAAAACCTCTTTAGTTGGTCGTTCTGAAATCTTTTTAGTACCCTAATTCAATTTTTTTAGTCCGTAACTCCTACTTTTATTAGTAGCTAAATTTACAGGTTTTAAGCTTTTACTATATTTCCTTATTATTGTACTCATCCGTACAATTTTAGTAGTCTAGGATACCCAGACGTTGCCTAGTTGGTGTCTAGTCACTTAGGTGTAGCAAGTTAGGCTAAGGAGGCTAGGTCGATGACAAATCTATATTTAACGTCGTTCTGACGCATACGTTCAAAAGCTTCGTTTATCTCATCCATTCGTATGACCTCTACCTCAGAAAAAATGTTTTTCTCACCGCAAAAATTGAGCATTTCTTGAGTTTCTGTAATCCCTCCAATCAATGAACCTGCAAGTGAGCGCCTTCCAAAAATTAACTGTGCTGCATTTACTTTACTCAATGGCTCAATAGCACCGACTACGCACATCGTTCCATCAGTCTTGAGCAATTCAAGGAAGGGGGTGAGGTCGTGATCTACGGGTATGGTATTAAGTAGGAAATCAAAGGACCCTGACTCTTTTGTTAATGCATCAATAGAAGAGGAGAGAAGAACTTCATCGGCACCTAGCATAAGGGCATCTTCTCCTTTTTGTTCGGATGATGTAATCATAGTAACCTGGGCACCAAGAGCCCGGGCGAACTTTACTCCCATATGTCCAAGACCGCCTAAGCCAATTACTCCCACTTTTTGACCTTTGCCAATATTCCATTTTCGTAGGGGAGAATAGGTGGTGATTCCAGCACAGAGCAATGGTGCAATGCCAGGACCTGTTAAGGAATCAGGAATGTGCATGACAAAAGATTCTTTCGCAACCACACTGGTGGAATATCCACCATAAGTAAAACCGCCTGGGTCTGAAGTTTCAGAATTGTAGGTGGCGGTAAATCCATTGAGGCAATATTGCTCGAGGCCTTTTTCGCAGTTTCCGCAGATTCCACAGGAATCAACTAAGCATCCAATAGCCGCACGATCACCTGCCTTGAAGTTTTTCACTGCTGAGCCAACTTCAGTGACCCGGCCTACAATTTCATGACCGGGAACTACGGGGTAATTGGTCATGCCCCAGTCGTTGTTAACAAAGTGAATATCGGTGTGACAGACCCCACAATGCTCGATCCCAATCTGAACATCGTTGGGTCCGATCGGACGGCGATCGATGTTGGTTGGGACAACTCGAGCACTTGGCTCGTTTGCACAATAGGCCTTCGTTTTACTCATCAAAGTATTGACTCCATACCATAATTAGCAAACGGCAAGATTATGGGGTAAACCGAAGAATAAAATATACTTTCCCACGCACACATGGGAGCAAACAGTAGTGAGATTTAAGCAGTAGCCAATTTCCCAAAGGATTCAATTTCTTGAACGATAGTACGAACCTCAGATCGTAACTCGTTCATTTTGCCTTTGGATATCTCAATTTTTTCGCGAATAGCGGTTTGTAATTCTTGGTGAATCTCAGAAAGACGATCCCCAAACCTTTCCAGGTTTGCAGAGGCTTGATCTATCAACTCAGAACTTTTGTTTTGGGCAGATTGAAAAGCAGACAACTGATCATTGACGATGCGAGAAATTTCTTTGGTTTCTGCAAGCAAGATCCGTTCATTTGGAACGCGCTTGAGGTTGTTTGTCAGACCTAATTTAGAAAGGGTCCAGATAATCCATTTTGATGGGTCAAGTTGCCAGGGTTTTACACCATTTCGGTAATCCCATGCAAATTCATGGTGGTAGTTATGGTATCCTTCTCCCATTGTGAAAATTGCCGCGACCCAACTATCCCGAGCTGAATGTTCGGTAGAGTAAGGGCGTTCACCAATCATATGACAGAGAGAATTAATGCAAAAAGTGGCGTGTTGAACCAATACAACCCGTGCAACACCGGGTATGAGGAAACCGCCTAGTGCACCAACAGCAGGGGAAAGGTTGCCCGAAAATACTGCATAATAATAGCCAATGAGGGCGGGAACGATGAAGCTAACGATAAAAGAAATGGCATGAACCCACTTATGCTGCCAAGCTACCAATTTGTCGTTGAGGAGGTCATGTACATTGTCAAAGGGTTGTTCCGGTTTTAATTTGAACATTAGCCAACCCATGTGAGCCCAGAAAAAACCTTTAGTAATGTCGTAGGGATCGTCATCTGTGTCGACATGTTTGTGGTGTTTGCGATGTTCGCAACTCCACCAAACAGCCGAGTTTTCAAAAGCAGCAGCTCCGAAGAGAAGAACGAATAATTTAACCGGCCATTTCGCCTGGAAAGCCTTGTGAGAAAATAGGCGATGGTAGCCCACTGTTATGCTCATTCCTGTGGCTAGGTAAAAAAATGCGAAGACACCAAAAAGGAACCAGTCCCAGCCAAAAGTCCAGAAGTAATAGGGTACTGCAGATACAGTGAGTAAGGCAGTAAAAATGAGAAATCCACTGGTAACCCATTCCACACGATTGAAAGGTATATTTTTGAACATATTATATAAGTTTAGGAAAAGAAGTGAGAATGGCCAACATTAAAATAGATGTTTTCAAGGGGAAAACAAACATGGACTAGCCGATTCGTAGAAGAAATATCTTGTTAGATGTATGATATGGATTACTAATAATTAAGCCTATTAAGGCATTTTACAAACAATTCAAAAAAACATTGCGCTATGAATAAAATAAAAATCGTCATTTCAGGAATCCTTGTATCCTGCCTTCTATCATTATCCGGATGTTATGTGACCAAAGCTGGAAATTATGTTTCTGAAAAATCCAAGGCTGCTTGGTCTGGTACTAAATCTTTTTTCGGTGCAGACGAAGAATAATTATTTTTTTATTTAATGAAACCTTCTCTTCTTTTCAGTTTTCTCTGTTCTGTACTTCTTCTTGGTGTTTCATCTTGCTCACTTTCTGAGGTTGGAAACACAATCAAATCCAAAACGCTACAAGGATCGAACTACCTCGTAGAAAAATCCATTGGAGCATATGATTACACCAAAGAAGTCATAGGTTTGGGTGACGATGAACCTGTGGATCCCTCGATTCTTTACCTTAAAGGAAAAAAAGGACCAGGGCAGGGGAAGACCGTTGTTCTCATCTCAGGGGATGAAGAGTATCGAACCGAGGAAAGTATGCCTATGCTTGCTAAAATTTTGGCAGAAAGGCACGGATTTACCTGTAAAGTTTTGTTTTCTTGGGATGAGGGAGGAAATTACATTGATCCAGACAACCACAGGGGGATCAAAGGTTGGCACCATTTGGATAAGGCAGACATCATGATTATTGGTACTCGTTTTCGCGATCCATCTACCGAAGACGCCAAATATATCACCAGGTTTCTTAACGATGGAAAACCTGTTATTGGCATACGTACATCCACTCATGCATTCAAATGGTTGGATGATCGATCCTTTGGTGGAAAAATCACCTTTAAGGAATTTGGTCCCAAAGTCATGGGCGAAGGTTGGGTTAGCCATCATGGCAAGCACAAGGTGGAGGGAGCCCGTGGCGTGGTCGAACCAGCCAATGCCAATCATCCAATTTTACGCAGTGTAAAAGATGTTTTTGGGCCGTCAGATGTTTACGGGATTAATGCTTTGACCGAAAAGGACACAATACTGCTTCGCGGACAGGTCACCGCTAACCTGAGTCCCGATTCAAAACCTGTTGCCAATAAAAATAAACCAATGCAACCCCTTGCATGGCTCCATACCTATGTTTCCCCAAATGCATCAAAAGGTACGACTTTTTGTACCACGATGGGTGCATCTGTCGATTTGGTGAGCGAAGATTTGCGCCGCCTTATTGTAAATGCCACCTACCACTTGTGCGGGCTTGAAGTTCCTCAAAAGGCGGATGCTGCTTATGTCGATCCCTTCTATCCGTCCTTTTACGGTTACACCAAAAATCAGAAAAATTATTGGAAGCTTGAGAACATGCAACCAAGTGACTACGGCTTGGGGAAATCTCCCAAGGCTGCAGATCCTAAGGGTTCTCCAAAGTGGCCTTTCCGGGATTAATTTAGTTTTTAAAGCCTATCCAGCCTCCCATTTTTTCCTAGTTTTCGGTTTTTCCTGTACACGTTGCTCGGAGATTGGTGTATGGATCGAAGTATTTGAACGATGCCTAAAACAGAAATTATTCTAATCCGTCACGGAGAAACCGAATGGAACCTGTCAGGTCGCTGGCAGGGACATGCTGACTCAGCTCTGAGTCCAAGAGGAATTGCTCAGGCTCAAGCTTTAGGCGAGCGGATGAAGGGCGAGGAGGTTGATATGGTATATGTAAGTGATTTAGAGCGTGCACTTCATACTTCTCGTCTGGTTGGTAATCCTAGTGGTTGGCAACCCCTTCCTATGCCTGCATTGCGAGAGAGAGACCTGGGAGTCCTCGAAGGATTAACAACCGATGAAATGCGAGAAAGTCAACCAAGGGCTTTTCAATCATTTATGGAAGATGGTCCAAGTTACCAACCACCTGGAGGAGAGAGTTTTCAACAGTTTTTTGATCGTTGTTCTCTTGCTATTGAGACCCTGGCCAATGAGCATCCTGGGCAAAAGGTTGTAGCTGTGACCCATGGAGGTGTCCTCGGGGCAGTTTTTCGAAAGGTTTTAAAACTCTCTCTTGAAGCTGAAAGAAATTTTCTTTTGCTTAATTGTTCGATTAACAGGATACAAAAGTCGCAAGTTAATTGGAATCTTGTCAGTTGGGGAGATGTCGCACATCTTCAAGGTTTAGACTCTTTGGACGATTCCTAGGTTATATTTACCAGCCCTTTAAAGGATATTAGTTTAATCTTTTAATCCTACAAGCTATACAAGAAAAAATACGTAAAAACATACGTTATTAAGAAGATTGTCGGTAAATATATAAAAAAAGAGTGTAATATTTGATAAATACATCATTTTAGGCTATAATATGGTATATGAAAATTGATCCAAAACATGACCTTTTTGAATTTCATTTTCATTACCATATTGAAGATTCCGCTTGTTTCTCCGATAAGTATTTTTTGGCTCATGATTTTGATGAGGCAAAAGAAATGTTTGATTATGCATGTAGCAAGCGGACATCCTTAGCTTTGTTGGATAAAGTAGAAAAATGGAATCGTTGGGCTGATCGCTGGGAGGAAGTCGACCTTCCCACATCTGACCCCTCTTTGAACTGATATGATCGAGTATTTCCCTGCTGCAGCAGGGAGATTTCTTTCGTTTGTGAATAACTTTTATCCTTTTCATTTGCGAAGTCATTTTTTCCACACTCCATTAGTAATTATGGGTAAAAAAAATCCTGAAGATGAAGTTTTCGAATTTCGTATAAAATTTTATCATTCTGGCTCTGACTTTATAAACCAGCGTCATTTTATGGCTCTGAACCATTCCGCAGCTTTGGAAATGTTTGAATTTGCATCGAGAAAAGACTCCATTGAAGTGGAAGTTATTGGTTTAGATAGGTGGAATCGTTGGGCAAATCGCTGGGAACCAAGCGAAGAATTAGTCGACGAAGAGGTTGGTATAGTTTCCTAACTGTTCTGATACTCTTTTTGAAAAAGGGTCGTTACTTTATGACTTTTTTTTGCTTATTGAATTAAATATGGCTTTTACCTTTGCATAGCTAATCCGTATTGTGGCGGGAATGATTTCTCCTCCTCACATGCTAGCCTCTTCAAACTTCCGCATTGAATCTGATTGCTCAGATCAAACCGGGCCTCGAGCTGGTAGCCTTGACCTACCTAGGGGGGCTGTTCGCACTCCTGTATTTATGCCGGTGGGTACACAGGCAACCGTCAAGGGTACTTTACCGGGAGATTTAAAAAAGGTTGTGCGAGCCCCTATTATTTTGGGCAATACTTATCATTTAAACCTCAGACCGGGAGTGGAGGTAGTACGCCAGGCGGGTGGCCTTGCAGATTTTATGAACTGGGATGGCCCGGTGCTTACCGATAGTGGTGGTTTCCAGGTATTCAGCCTTTCGAAGTTAAGAAAAATCAATGATGAAGGTGTGCGTTTTCGTTCCCACCTTGATGGCCGGGAAATTTTCCTTGGTCCCCGTGAGGCTGTGGCCATTCAAGACGGGCTTCGTTCTGACATAGCGATGTGCCTGGATGTATGTCCGGCAGCAAACGATTCTCAAAAGGAAGTTGAAAGTGCTGTTAATCGCACCTCTTTGTGGGCTCGTGCTTGCCAGCAAGCTTGGGAAGAAGGAACCGGACCGAAAGAGGGGAGGAATCTATTTGGTATCGTTCAGGGCGGAAGGTTTGAAGAAATGCGCCGGCAATCGGCCGAGCAATTGATTGAGTTGAATTTCCCTGGTTATGCAGTTGGTGGAGTAAGCGTTGGAGAAACCGAAGAGGAAATGCTCGAACAGGTAAATTGGACTACGAGTGTACTACCTTTAGAAAAGCCTAGGTATGTAATGGGAGTAGGCACGCCTACTCAGCTTTTAAGAATGATTGGGATGGGAGCGGATATGTTTGATTGTGTGATGCCAAGCCGAGCGGCTCGCCATGGGATGGCTTACACATCAACCGGCACTCTAAATTTGCGAAACGAAAAATTTAAAGAAGATTACAGCCCGTTGGATGAAAATTCAGATTGTGCAGCATCCCGCGAATTTTCAAAGTCCTACCTACGGCACCTTATTCAGGCAAAGGAGTCTCTGGCTGGTACCATCCTCACCCTGCACAACTTGCGCTTTTTCGTTTCGTTAATGGAGGAGGCGAGGAAGCAGATATTGATGGGAGAGTTCGAGCGTTGGTCGGCTCGTTGGATTTGTAGTTATAACTCGGGGGCTTAGTCTTGACTATGGTCTTCTGATGAAGCAGTTTCTTTTTTCGTCTTCGGACACTAAGGTCGGGCCGTAGCGCAGTCTGGTAGCGCACTACGCTGGGGGTGTAGGGGTCGTGAGTTCAAATCTCACCGGCCCGACCATTTTTTCTTCCTTCTTCCCCCATTCGAAAAGAAGGTTTTCAAATCCTCACCATCTGCTAGAATAGAATCTTTGCGTAATTTATGAAAACTCTAGTAACAGGAGGAGCCGGTTTCCTTGGTAGTCACATTTGTGAACGTTTGCTCGAACAGGGGCATGAAGTCATTTGCTTGGATAATTTCTTTACAGGCAATAAGCAAAATGTCTCTCATCTCAAAGATTATGCCAATTTTGAACTTCTTCGTCACGATGTGATTGATCCGTTTAAGGTCGAGGTCGATCGAATTTACAATATGGCCTGTCCGGCATCTCCGGTTCATTACCAGTATAATCCGATTAAAACGGTAAAGACTTCGGTGATGGGAGCGATTAATTGTTTGGGCTTGGCTAAGCGGGTGGGGGCACGCATTTTGCAGGCATCCACCTCTGAGGTTTACGGAGATCCGGAAATACATCCCCAACCCGAGAGCTACCGGGGGAATGTTAATCCAATCGGTACGCGTGCTTGTTACGACGAAGGAAAGCGTTGTGCCGAGACATTATTTTTTGATTATCACCGGGAAAACCAGGTGGATATACGTGTGGTACGTATTTTCAATACTTACGGACCACGAATGGCACCGGACGATGGTCGGGTGGTTTCCAATTTCATCGTACAGGCCCTCAAAGGTGAGGACCTGACTATCTACGGGGACGGATCCCAGACTCGTTCTTTTTGCTTTGTCGACGATTTGGTGGAAGCAATCCTTCGTACCATGGAACAGGAAGAAACTGTTGGCCCGATAAATATTGGAAATCCAGTTGAGTTCACGATCCGCGAATTGGCCGAGCAGGTACTCAAACAGGTAGGTTCATCTTCCAAACTTGTGGAAATGCCCCTTCCTTCGGATGATCCTACTCAACGAAAGCCTGATATTTCCCTTGCTAAGAAGGTCTTGGGATGGGAACCCAAAGTTCAATTGGCTGAGGGGTTAGAGCGTGCCATTCCTTATTTCCGCGATGCGATATCTCGCTAGCCATATGTTTCCGTACCGACCCTTTTTTATATGAGTTTGTTTTCACCCGTTCAATCGATCATGCAATCCCTTAAGGGGCGGCAATATCGAAAATTTATTAAAAAGTGCGTCCCGGTAGTAACCCGGATCAACGAGTTGGAGAAGGAATTGCAGTCTTTGAGTGACGATCAGTTACGAGCCAAAACGGATGAGTTTATGCAGCGTTACAAGGACGGAACCAGCCTGGACGATCTGCTGCCCGAGGCCTTTGCTGTGGTCAAAAACGGAGCACGCCGACTTTGCGGTAAAACCATTGATGTGTGCGATCAGCCAATTGAATGGCAGATGGTTCATTACGATGTACAGTTGATCGGCGGTATGGCCTTGCATGAACGCCATATAGCAGAAATGGCAACAGGGGAGGGTAAAACCCTGGTCTCCACCTGTCCTCTTTACCTCAATGCATTGTCTGGTCAGAACTGCCAACTTGTCACCGTCAATGATTACCTTGCTCGTCGGGATTCTAATTGGATGGGTGCGCTGTTTGAATTTCTGGGACTGAAGGTGGGATGTATTCAAAACAGTATGCCATCATCCGAGCGTCGTGATATGTACGCTAAGAATATTACCTATGGCACCGCATCTGAGTTTGGATTTGATTATTTGCGGGACAATGGAATGGCTACCAGCCAGGAAGATCAGGTCCAACGGGATCATTTTTTCTGCATTATTGATGAAGCAGACTCCATCCTCATCGATGAAGCACGTACACCCTTGATTATTTCCGGTCCCATGCGGGAGGACAATCCATTGCCATTTAGTGAGATGAAACCCCTGGTGACTAAGCTAGTGGATGCACAGGTTCGCCAGTGCAATCGCTTGGCTGAGGATGCTAAGAGGGTACTAACTTCGGATGAATCAGACGAGGATGTGCTTGATGAAGCCACTGGCAAACTTTATCAGGTGAAGCGGGGATTGCCCACCCATCGGCAGTTCATGCGGATGATGGAGGATGCTAAAATCCGAAAACGTTTTGAGAAGTTCGACCTGGAAATGAATTCCGATTATAACAAGGAAAGGGCACACAATTTAAAGGAAGAACTGCACTATGTAATTGACGAAAAAAACCAGCAGGCGGACTTGACCGAGCAGGGGCGTGGTTTGATCAGTCCAAGTGATCCTGAGGGCTTCGTAATTCCTGACCTTGCCACCACCTATGTGGAAATTGATCGCAAGAAGACTTTAAGCGATGAGGAAAAGCGCCAGGAACGCGAGCAGGCGGAACTTGAATTTCAGGTAAAAAGTGAACGTATCCATACGATTTCTCAATTGTTACGTGCCTTTGCCCTTTACGAAAAAGACAAAGAATATGTGGTGCAGGGTGGCAAGGTTATGATCGTGGATGAAAATACGGGTCGTTTGATGCCGGGTCGGCGCTGGAGTAACGGATTGCACCAGGCGGTTGAATCCAAAGAAGGGGTACAGATCGAAAAGGAAACAAAGACATACGCCACCATTACTATTCAGAATTATTTTCGGATGTATGATAAGTTGTCGGGAATGACCGGTACTGCCGAGACTGAGGCTGGTGAATTTCATGATATTTATCGCTTAGGAGTTATGGTCATTCCTACTCACCGTAAGTGTGTACGAGAGGATCTTAACGATTTGATGTTCAAAGGCCGTAGGCAAAAGTACAATCAGGTATTGGAAGATCTTACTGAGGCCCATAAACGCGGACAACCGGTTTTGGTGGGTACTGCATCAGTGGAATCTTCCGAAGTTTTCGGTCGTATGCTCAAGCGGGCAAACATCCGCCATACTGTACTCAATGCAAAATTTCATGAAAGGGAAGCTGAGATTGTTGCCCAGGCTGGGCAGAAGGGTGCAGTAACGATTGCCACCAATATGGCAGGTCGGGGAACAGACATTAAATTGGGCGAGGAAGTCAAAGAACTTGGAGGTCTGCTTGTCCTGGGCACGGAAAGGCATGAGTCCCGGCGGATTGACCGACAATTACGCGGACGTTGTGCCCGTCAGGGCGATCCTGGAGCCTCCCGCTTTTATGTGTCATTGGAGGATGATTTGATGCGTTTGTTCGCCAACCAGGGAGCTCTTTCCAAGATGTTGGAAAAATCGTTTGGGGATGATGAGATGCTCGAGCATGGTACGCTCGACTGGTCGATCCAAAACGCTCAGAAAAAAGTGGAGCAGCAAAATTATTCCATCCGTAAACGCCTGCTTCAGTATGATGATGTTCTTAACCGCCAACGGGAAATTGTTTATTCGATTCGTAATGATGTTTTACTTGAGGAAGATCCCGGTAAAATCCTTCTCGATCTGGTGGAGGAGGAGGTGGACGAACGTCTAGCCACCATGCCGGAAAACGAGTTTAAGGCCACCAAGTTAGCGGATATGCCGGAGGTTGAATCTTTCGTTGCCTCCTGGGTGAATATTACTTTCCCCCTTAATCTTAATGCCGAGGAATTTGTTGGCCTGGGCGAAGAAGGTTGCAGGAAATTACTTCTTGAAAAAATCCACCAAGCCTATGAAGGCAAGCGCAAGCTGGAGGATCCTGAACAGATTCAAAGCTTGGAGCGCTATGTGGTGGTCAATGCAGTTGATGTTCATTGGCAGGACCATCTTACAGAGATGGAAGAATTGCGCCGTAGTGTGGGCTTGCGGGGATATGGCCAGAAAGATCCCTTGAGTGAATACAAGAGCGAGGCATTCCGGGCTTTTGAAGAAATGATGGGTTCGATGCGTTCAGAGGTTTGTACAGGTATGTTTCGTGCAGCGACCAACTTGGCAGCCTTTGAAAACATGTTAAATACTTTGAGTAAATCTGCCAAATCGACTGGACCAGACTCCGGTAGTGCTGCTGGATTTGACCGTTTTTCTGCACCCTCTGCTTCCGCGCCCCCCCCTGATGCACCATCAGCACCTCCTGTCGCCACACCGGTGGTCAGAGATGCACCCAAAGTCGGTCGTAATGATCCTTGCCCCTGTGGGAGCGGTAAGAAATACAAGAAGTGTTGCGGGATAGGGGCAGCCTCCTAGGGCAGTCAAAGATACAAGATTAGCTTTTTTCGGAAAGGCAGCGGGCAAGATCTGTCCATTGTGAACCGGTAATCTTTTCAGGGCGTATGGTTGGGCAGAGGTTCTGTCTTTTTAACCACGAGAGCATAACTTCTTGAATATCAGAATTCTCGTTTTTGATTAGGCTTCCCAACTGTTTTCTGCGTTGCGTAAAAATTCTTCTAATTAATACCCGTACATCCTTAGGAAAGGGGAATTTATTTTCCAACCTGTCCATCCGTAGCAACACGGAATCAACCGATGGTGCTGGAAAAAAGCATTGTCCAGGCACCGCATGTTTTCCACCTGTTTTATAGCAGGCCTGTAAAAAAATGGATAGGGCATTAAATGTTTTGCTTCCAGGACAGGCGAGCATGCGTTCAGTTGCTTCCTTTTGTAACATCATGACCATTCGCAAAGGAAGTTTTCCAGATCCGAGCAAACCTTCTAACCATGCTGAGGAAATTGCATAGGGCAGATTGGCGACCACTGCAAAATCACCTATTTCTTCGGGTAAATCTCCGGTGGGGCATTTGACCGCATCTGCCCGTAAGAGATTGAGTTGACCCGATTTAATATAGGAGGCGAGCTGTTCTCTAAGGTGAGCATCCAGACGACGATCAATTTCTACTGCATAGACTGGATGCCCATGTGCGAGCAGGCGTTCGGTCAGGGTGCCGAGTCCGGGGCCAATCTCGAGCACGGGCATCTTTTTAGGAAGATCTGCCATGGAAATAGATTTTTCCACAAGGTTTCCATCGATCAGGAAATTTTGACCTAATTTCTTATTGGGGCGATGATCGAGTTGACGGAGCAACTCATTGGTGACTGATGGACTAAGAGCCATTCAAGCAGTGGGCAGGAGAATACTTCGGTCTATCTATTCGCAGTCCTTCATCTCCCCGATGAACTCCTCGACATTTTCCGCCCGCATTAGAGCCTCTCCACAGAGCACGGCATCGGCACCTGCCTCCCGGGCACGCCAGGCATCTGCTGGTTCGAGGATTCCACTCTCGCTTACTTTGATAATTCCTTCAGGAATTTTCGGGAATAAATCTTCAGTCACCGCAAGGTCGGTCTTGAAACGTTTTAAATCCCGGTTGTTTACTCCAAGAAGAAGAGGGTTGTGAGGTAAAACTTTTTCGAGCTCTTCTTCTTCATGGATTTCATAAAGGCAGGTAAGTCCTGCTAGGTCTGCTGCATACCTTAGGGTTTTTAATTCGTCATCATCCAGGGCACGAACGATTAGAAGGATTGCACGGGCACCGGCTTCGAGAGCTTCCAATATCTGAATCGGGTGGACCATAAAGTCTTTGCGCAGAGTTGGGGTGGAGCGGTTGTGTTCGCGTAAAAAATCATTCACATCCCAAAGGTCCTGCAGAGTGCCTCCGAAATAGGGTTCGTCGGTTAGTATGGAAAGTGCGTCGGCACTTGCATTAACATACGTCCGTGCCTGTTCTGGAGCAGATGCAGCGGATGCGATCTCACCAGCAGAGGGGGACTTTCGTTTAATCTCGGCGATGACGGATAATTCATCCGGACTGGAGAGGGCATCAAGAAACGAGGGGCCGTTTTGGAGGCGTTCTCCAAGTTGGGAAAGTTCGCTATCACGAACCGGACGGATGAGCGGTTCGATTTCGCGGCGCTTGGCCGCCATGATTTCAGATAGTTTGTCCATGGATAATTGTTTGGGGAAAATAAATTTCCTGGGGTATGGGTTTGCAAGTCCCAGGCATTTTTCCCATAGTGCGCCTGCGTGAGCGAAATTCAACGACTAAGAGAACTTATGGCAAGATTGCGTGCCCCGGACGGTTGTCCCTGGGATCAGGAGCAAACCCATCAATCCATTGCCCGTTGTTTAGTTGAAGAGGCAGCTGAAGTGCTGGAAGCAATCGATACCGAGGACACGGAGTTATTAAGGGAGGAACTGGGCGATCTTTTACTTCAGGTAGTTTTTCATTCGCAGATTGAAGAAGAGGCAGGGCGCTTTGATCTTGAGGATGTTGCTCGGGAAATTTCAGAAAAATTAGTCCGGAGGCATCCACATGTTTTTGGGGATCCAAGCGACAAAGAAGAAGATGCTGATGCGGTGATTGATCGTTGGGAACGAATTAAGGCCGAAGAAAAAAAGGCCAAGGGGGTAAGTGAAACAAATCAAAAATTTAAGAATTTGCCTCCGCAACTTCCCTCCACTCTTTTTGCTAACGAAGTATACAAGCAGGCAAATAAACTGGGCTTGGAGAAGGAGGGGGAATGGGATGATAGTAAGATCAATGAAATGGGCAGCGGTTTGAATGAAGCCCAAGCGGGAAGAGCTCTTTTCGAATGGGTGGCAGCCTGCCGGTCTGGTGGGATTGATCCAGAATCTGCCCTGCGCAAATTTGCATCGTCTCAAGTCCGTATTCTCGAAGAGAAATATAAGCCAAAGCCTTGAGCATTTTCCGCTCCACGAAGTTTGAAACCCTGGAGTTTTTTGACGATTCCAAACGTCGCACCCTTGTTTGTGAACTACGTAAGAGTCTGCGTTCGCGTAGGATTAATCTACGATTAAAAAGCCCAAGCAGTGCTTTGCTTACTTTTCCTCAGCGAATGGCATGGAAAGAGGCGGAAAAGTTTTTGCAGCAACAAACAGATTGGTTGCGGCGTAAAAGTTTGGAGTTTCCAGTCCGCATATTTATGAGCGATCATTTTTCTGGGGGCGGGTGTATTTATTTAGATTCTATAGGTTCGTGCAAACCGGTTAATGTACAAATAGACCCCCAAGCTAACAGAACCAGGACCAGTCTCGAAAACCAGCAAGTTTCTATTTTTGTATCATCCGAAGAAAACCGTGAGTATTTGATTAAAGAGGCCTGCCGTAAATTAGCCTGTCAATTTCTGCCTTCCAGGTTGCAATGGGCGGAGGAACGGACTGGTTTGCAGTCGAAAAGAATCAGGGTGGGGGATCAAAGTACCCGTTGGGGGTCTTGTTCCCCACGCGGAACGATTTCCTTAAACTGGCGAATTATTCTACTTCCTGAAGAGTTAGGAAACTATGTGATTTTTCATGAACTTACTCACCTCGTGGAGATGAACCATTCCTCCCGCTTTTGGACAAAACTAGAAGAATTTGTGCCCGGAGCCAAAGAGATGGACCGTAAATTATCCAGGGCAGGAAAAGCAGTGTTTGCTTTAGGACGGATTAAATAGTCGCTAAAAAGCCAATTTATTCAGGTCCGAGTTCCCAGGCGGATCGGCCACCCATCGAGCGCAGATAGATTAAGCCCTCACTGCCTTCTTCCGCCACATCAGTCGGGGTGATGGCATCAGGCCCGTAGCGACGGTTTAAGTCGAGTCCAAAGGCCAACATTTTACGGACTAAGGATTTTTTTCCTGAAAACGCAGCTCCATGGAGAAGGGTGTAACCGTTCATCGCCTCGATGGTTGGATCAGCGGAACGTTCGAGTAAATAATCGACGACATCTTCACGACCAGCCACGGTGGCGACTAACAGGGGGGTGGCCCCAAATGAGTCCTGTTCATTGATTAGTCGTCCGGCTTTAAGGAGCGATCGGATCTGATCATAATCTCCGGTGCCAGCAGCCAAGTGTAATGGGTAGGATGATTTTACGCCCAATCCCTTAAGTAATTCGACAATTTTAACATTTCCACTTGCTCCGGCCAAGTCCATGAGGTTTGAGCCATAAGCATCGACGGCATGCACATCGGCAGACAGGGCGAGTAAGGTTTCGACTGTTTCCAGTTGTCCGCGAAGGGTCGCAGTCATGACTGGAGTTTCCTGCTCGTCAGTCTGGGCATCAACTTCGGCACCGTCTTCCAAAAGTAATTCGACCACTTCCTGGTTTTTTCCCCATGCGGCACTGTGCAGGGGGGTGGATAGATGATTTCCTCGGGTATTTGGATCACCACCATTGCGCAGTAAATAGTCCACAATGTATGCGTTTCCACGATAGGCGGCATAATGCAGTGGAGAATGCCCAAAGCGGTCGTTCGCATTGATCAAGGCTCCCATGGCCACGGCTTCAACTACCTCGTTTAGGTCGTCACGGGCGATCGCTAGAAATAAGCGGGTATTGATTTGATCAATCCATTCCTGGCCAAGTCGGTCCACCATGAGGGACCAGGGTTGCTGGTCCGCGTTTGAGAGTTTAAGTTTTCCTGACAACCCTCTTTGGTTATTACTTTTTAGATTGAAATTCGAAAATTCATCCAACCAACTGATATATTTTAATTGATCAAAACTAAGGCCTTGTGGTTCCCGGAGCAATTTGGCAGATGCAGTTGGATTGAAGTCGAGGGCAAATGCATGATTGTTCAATAATTTACGCCGGTGAAAGGCAAGTGGCTCAATGGTCGAACCAAGTTTTAATTCCCGCGAATATTCGGGGGTGGATAGCCAGGCAGAATCGGTTCTTTCGATAAGATCAAGTTGATGAACTTGAAGTAAAGCATTGAGGCCAATACCAGCCTTCATGCCTGCAAGTAACTCCCGAAAGGCAAGGGGATTGGAAATTTTCATTCCTGTAGCCCAAATCGGAATGGTTTGGGCAATGGTTTGGCCGTTGGGGAGGGTAGCTTGTTCGGTACGGGAACTTCCTCCGGCAAAGGCAAAATCTCCGCTCGGGAAACGGACTAATTCCCGGGCACTTAGATCAAATCCAGGCAGATCAGTATCCGCTCCCAATTTATTTGCTGAAAATAATTTAAGGGCCATGTCCACGACTTCTCCAAGAAAATGGTGGAAACCTTCTTCTGGTAGACTAATGCGACCGACAAGAGGGGCGTCACCTGGCAACTGGTCGACGATCTTTAGAGGATTTACCTGTTTCGCCGCGCTTGTTTTATCATTTGAATAATTACGCACATCAATATTTAGGGTGCCCGGTTGAGAACTAAAAAGGAGCCCATAAGAATCGAGCAGGAGAGAGTCAAACAAGGGAAGGATCGAATCGATAAGGGGATTTCCTTGCCATGCCTCGACCATTTGTCCATTTCCTGTACCCTCGAGGTAGAGAGCAAGATCAGAGGATTGGCTGGCATGTTTAGCAAGAGGAGCAGGCAATTCGGGCAGTTGAAAGCTTGAAGAAAGAGAGGATATAAAATTTTCGAGATCCTGATTTCGTGAAGGGAGGTTTGCGTTTTGTCGGAGGAGTAAATTACCAAGCAGGAAGCAAAAATCACCTTCCCGACCGATGGCAAATGGCTGGGTGGTCCGTTGGTACACTTTTGGATTATTTTTAGATGGGCGCAGACCTAAGAAACGGGCGAGATCTGACATCGCACGGTCGGCCAGTTCAGGGGAGCTTGCCCGGGCAATCGCCCCGAATTGTGGGTGCGGATTTTCGCCTTCGACCAGCCGGACGAAAAATTGTACTGGTTCGGACCATCTTATCCCACTACTGTTACGGTCAGAAAGCCAGGAACGCAGTGGAGAACCAGCTTCTTCCATGCGCTTGAATAAAGAGTTCCATCTCTGGTTCTTGATGATTTCCGATTTGGATATCATTTTTTGTCCATCGATGCTGAGCACGAGGATAGAGTCGGTCGGCACCCTGTGAAGGGTTGGGGAGACTGGAGCAGACTTCGCAGATACAGCCAAGAAAGAAACGGACAGGCAGGAGGTTAGGAAGAGAATGAATGAAGAGCGAAAAATAAGCATAAAGGTATAGTCTCAAGCTAATCAGCGTCAGATATTGGTCAAATTATCTTTCCATTCTTCCCTGTCCTTTCTAAAGATTGTCTAAGGAAAATTATGTTTACTGGAATCGTTGAAGGAGTTGGTGTTGTAAAAAGCCTTGAAGAACAGGAGGAATCCTGGTTGCTTCGCTTGGAATTACCCTTTGCTGATGGAGATGGATTGGAAGCAGGGGCAAGCTTAGCAGTAAATGGATGTTGCCTAACTATGCGGGAAGACGGGGCAACCGCTGGATCGTTTGATTTGCTGGAGGAAACCCTTAACCGTACAAACCTCGGACAATTATCTACCGGAGACTGGGTAAACCTCGAGCGCTCCCTCCCAGCGAACGGTCGTTTGGGCGGTCATTTTGTAACCGGTCACATTGATGGCCCGGGAACGATTCAAGTTTTTGAGGAACGGGGTAAAAATTTATTTCTTCAAGTGGGTGTAGAGCAGGAATCAGCCAAGTATCTGGTGGATAAAGGATGCATTGCAGTGGATGGATGTTCGTTGACTGTTTGTGAAGTAACTGACGATTCCTTTGCAGTCTGGCTCATTCCCCACACTTTGGACCAGACGAATTTGAAAGGGCGAAAGCCTGGGGATCGCTTGAACTTAGAATTCGACCTGCTTGCCAAGTATGTCGAGCGAATCCATGCAAAGTCATGAATGATTCTTTCACTATGGAGCCCGGGGATGCGGCTTTGGCGGTTTTGGATGAATTAAAAAGACAACGGTCCGAAGGAATTCGCCATTTGTACATGGAGGAATCCACTTTGCAGGGATTGGAGGAATTATTAGCAGGAGGGAAAAAGGAGTCTCCACCGATTGCCGCTGTGCCTGATAAGCCTAGATTTGATCAAGTCTCCGAACCCCCTGCCGTGGCTAAGGTTCTTCCGGATACCCAAGCACCTCTTCAGGAAAAGACTGCTCCTATTTCTCAACCAACTCTAAAATCAGTCAACCCAGCACTGGCGAAACCGCCGGAGATTTCACTGCCCAATGGATCAAAGACTGAACGATGGAATTGGCTAAAGGAGCAGGTGTTGGGTTGCGAGGTTTGCCAGTCCGAGCTTAATCCCGGGGCAAAGGTGGTTTTTGGAGTTGGGAGTTTGGATGCAGATTTATTTTTTTGTGGGGAAGCCCCGGGTCCAGAAGAGGAGGAAGCGGGCGAACCCTTTGTTGGACCGGCTGGTGAATTGTTGGATAAAATTATATCTGTCATGGGACTGTCGAGGGAATCAGTTTACCTTGGCAATGTGGTTAATTTTCGTCCCCGTCATGAACGTGCTTACGGTAACCGCCCGCCCACTTCCGATGAATTGAACTTTTGTTTGCCCTACCTAAAGGCACAGTTGGAAATCATTAAGCCAAAAATCGTGGTTGCCCTTGGCAAGACCGCGACCGATGGATTGCTTGGTCCTGACCCTCAGCGCCGGCTCGGACAGATGCGTGGAAGCTGGCATGAATACGAAGGTATTCCCATGATGGTCACCTATCACCCATCCTACCTCCTCCACAACCCAAGCAAATCGAGTAAGCGTAAGGTATGGGATGATATGCTCATGGTTATGGAAAAGTTGAAACTCCCGATCAGTGAGAAACAACGGTCCTTTTTTCAATAAGCCTTTTTTACTGTGTCTGAATCAATCGTCTTAATGACACTGGCGGGGCATACCCCTTCGGCCGAGCTTTTGAGCTGGCGGTCGGAAGAGGCTGAACTTTCGATCGCGGTGGATGGTGGTTGCTTGGCTTATCGCCATGCGGATGTTGAACCCGATGTAATACTTGGAGATTTTGATTCCTGTGGAGATATTTCGGACATCCAAACGAAATTTCCACGATCAGAGATTCATAAATTACCTGACCAGGAACATACCGATTTTGAAAAATCGGTTTCTTGGATGATGAATAGGGGAGTTCCCAAACAACTGGTCATCCTTGGTGGACTGGGAAAACGAACAGATCATTGCCTTTCCAATTTGATGACCGCTGCCCGGATTAACCCGTCTGTGGAAGTGGTCTTTGATGATGCCCACGAGTATGTGAGGAGAATAACTCCGTGCACATCTTTCTTACTGAATGGTAGGTCGGGAAGTACCCTTAGCCTGCTCCCCATGGGAAAATGTGAAGGTGTAGAGAGTTCTGGTCTGCAATGGGAATTGCAAGGGGTAGATTTTTCCTGGGACGGAATGGTCAGTCAGAGTAATCAATGTGTTGCCGATGAAGTACGGGTGGAATGCCAAAAAGGGGTTCTCTTTGCCTTTGTTTCCAAGGAGTCATAAAAAAACCCTGCCGGTATTGACCGACAGGGTTTTAATAAAGTAACAAATAAATACTTAAGACTTGAACTGGGGGAGTATTCCTTTGTCCATTGCTTCTTTGAAATACTTTTCTGGGTCCTTCTTCCATCTGCGCTGTGCACTGGATGACCAGAAGTAGACGGTCTTTCCATTGTACTCAATGGATTTGGATTCGGGATTGACAATCCGATCATTGTAAATGGGGCAAAAACGTTGATCGAGCAATTCAACTTTGTCCACGCCAAGTTCCTTCTTTTCAGATGCGGAAAACTTTTCGGCAAGTGCAGGTACTGCTTTTATGTAGTAAGCAGTAGCCTTGTCGAAAGCTTTGACGCAGGAACCGCAGCAAAATTCGATCTTCTTGCCCAGGACCTCAGAGTATTCTTCCGGATCGATGTCGTCATCCAACATGAGGGCACATTTTTCTGCTCCAAAAAGAGCGGGCTGCATAAGCAATGCGATAAAGAGAGTAGAGAGTGCAATTTTCATATTACCTAATTTGATCGATCGATTCATAAAATTCAAGCTTTTCAGAGGGATTATAGAATATTTTTTTCTGGAGGTAGATATTATCGGGTTGACCAAGGCAGGTAGGCTCTTTGCGATACAGACAATGAGAGATTCGCAAAACCTCGAATGTTTCCGCAAGCAATTGCAGGAATCTCTCGAGGAGATCGAACAATACCTGGCTAAGACGGCAGAATCAGCCGAAGCAGTTTCCCCGGATAAAGGCCTTGGTCGTTTATCGAGAATGGAAGCGATGCAGGACCAACAACTCATTCTTGCGGCACGTCGTCGCAAAAAAATGCAAAAAGTCGAGGTTCTCTCCGCCTTACAACGCATAGAGAACGGAATATTTGGAACCTGTATATTTTGCGGAAAACCGATCGCTTTTGAGCGTTTGGAAGTTGCACCTGAAGCAACTACCTGTGTGAACTGTTCTTAAATTTATTTCCTGTACCGTTCATTTTATCCATGTGCGTCTGCTTGCTGAACTGCCTGATCGGCATCAAACCAGGGTGTAATGGTTTGTAAGTCCTGATCGTTCCCGATGCAGTACACAAGATCACCGGCGCAAAAAGTTGAATCGGCAAGACGATGGACAATCAAAGATTCTCCCTGTCGAATCGCGAGAATGGAAACACCCGATTTTTCGGCTAGGTCGAGATCCCGGGGAGATTGTCCAATCACCCGACTGCCTTCAGTGACTAACAAGTTCTCAACCTTCAAGTCCTTGAGCCCCGCATGGGCTGCCAGGGGTAGAGGGGAGGAGGAATGCTCGCGGTCGGAGTGCATTGTTTCCTCACGTGCCTGATCAATTTCACGGACAATTAAATTTCGCGGAATCTTGAGCTGACGTAGAACAAGGGAAAGAATTTCCAGCCCTCCTTCCACTTCAGATGCGACCACATTGACCGGTATGACTTTGCTGAGTTGTTCCGATCCACGCATGTATTGAGTGCGCACAAAAACGGGTGCTTGTACCTTCATTCGACCAATTGTGGAAATGACCCGCTCAATTGCCTGGTTGTCATTAATCATAATGACGATGGCCCGGCAGGTCTCGACATGGGCATGGCCAAGAGCTTCTTCACTGGTGGCATCAGCATAGTAGACTGGATCACCCAACCGGCGACCAAGCTCAACGTTATCCGAGTTCATCTCCAGGGCAACCGCTTCAATATCTAAGCGGCTTAAACTGTTGGTGAGTAAACGTCCGGCCAGCCCGTATCCAATGACCACAATGTGATCATTATGTCCGACTGTACGATGCTCGAGTTCTTCTGCACTTCTTGCCCGTAGGAGTTTAGCAAGTGGATCGAGTGCTCGTTCTCCGGCAGTAAAGTGAGGAGCTTTATAAACAAGTAGAGGGGTTAGAAACATGCTGAGAATTCCTGCGTTGAGTAAAGGACCAATTTCGGATTCGAGCACCACCCCTTCGTGAATTGCGAGTTGGAGGATCACAAATCCAAACTCTCCAAACTGAGCCAGGCCCACTCCGGCCAACCAGGCAGCTCGAGGGGGGAAACGCATAAAGGAGGCGGCAAGGATGGCAATCAACCCTTTCCCGCCAATGAAAGCGAGAAGAAGAAGACCTACTTCTACAGGCTTGTCGGCGAGTAATTGAAAATCAAAAAACATCCCCAGGGAGACGAAGAAGAAACTTACAAAGACATCGCGCAGTGGTAGAATGTCACCCATCGCCCGATGGCGGAAATCGGTATCCGCCACAATCATGCCGGCAAGGAAGGCACCCAGTGCCAGGGATAGACCTGTTAGGGAGGTAAGGTAAGCGGTTCCAATACAAAGGCAAAGTACAGTAAGGATAAAGACTTCATTACTGCGGCTTGAATCCACCCAGCGAAAGAGTAGGGGAACAAGCTTGCGGGAGGCGGCAAAGAGCAGGGTAACCATGAGTGCAGCCTTGGCTAAAGCTATGCCAATTGCCTGCCAGGTTTCGGGCTTATCGAGCCCAAACGAAAGTAAGGGTACGATAAGCACCATGGGAACAATGCAAAGATCCTGAAAGATCAAGGTACCCACAATAAAGCGCCCATGGGGTGCGTCTAATTCACCACGCTCTCCAAGAGTACGAAGAACCAAGGCCGTGCTGGATAAAGCAAAGACAAAACCATACACAATTGCCTGCGGAGTGGAGAGACCAAAACCTACACAGATTGCGAAGGTTACAAGAGCAGTGACGCTTACTTGGATTAAGCCGCCAAGAGCAACCTGGCGAAAGATATTGCGCAAACGGGCAAGAGAAAATTCCAAGCCGATTGTAAAGAGAAGGAAAATTACGCCAACTTCAGCAATTACCTCAATGGCTTCAGGGTCGTGGGCAAGTGAAAGTGCATTGGGGCCAACCAGGGCACCCGAGAGTACAAGCCCGGCAACCACAGGAAGTTTTAGTCGCCCGAGAATGAGGGTGACCAATACGCTAACGGTGGCAATAACGGTAATTTCCTGAAGCAAATGCATCGGGCAATCATCTGAATGATGAGTGGTCAAAAGGACAACCCGAAAGCTTTAAAATTTTGGGAAAATTATTTGTTTCAAGCATGAGAGAAATTCATCCTGCCCCGGCCGGGCAAAAAAGGTGAAGAAATTACACTCAATTCGAAGTTGAAAGTACGATTGGCACGCCTGATGCAAAACCCTTCTCACCAAATTAACCTGTAATAACAATAAATCATGGAAATAAATAAATACATAGGTAGAGAGAGTTCTGATGAAATGGTTTGGCTCAAAAGTTTGTGCTGGGGAATCGGACTGGCATTATTTGCGGTGAGCTTTCTTGGATTAATGAATCTGTAAAAGCAATTGATAATTGGTTTTTGACTAGGCTGAAAATTAATTCGCTTGGAGTGTAAGCTTGCCTTGCCAATGCTCAAGGTTGTCGATACTTTTGGTCGCTTGCATGAATTCCGCCGCACCACATTCCACACATATTCGTAACCTCGCGATCATCGCCCATGTTGATCACGGAAAGACCACTTTGGTCGATCAACTACTTAGGCAGTCTGGTGTCTTCCGAGAGAATCAGGCAATCGATGATCGCGCGATGGACTCGATGGACCAGGAGCGTGAGCGCGGAATTACAATCAAGGCGAAGAATACTTCCGTGCGTTGGAAGGAATACTTAATCAATGTAGTCGATACCCCTGGTCACGCTGATTTTGGGGGCGAGGTTGAACGGGTAATGAAGATGGTGGACGGTGTAATGTTGGTGGTGGACTCCCACGAAGGTCCACAGGCCCAGACACGATTCGTTTTGCAAAAGGCTTTGGCTGCCGGTTTATTACCGGTGGTATTCGTCAATAAGATTGACCGGCCCAATGCTGAGCCTGCCAAAATGCAGGACAAGGTGTTGGAACTCTTTTTGGAACTGGAAGCCACAGACGAACAATTTAATGCACCTTTTCTTTTTGGCAGTGCTAAGGAAGGCTTTGCTAAGGCTTCCCTGGACGATGAGAATACCGACATGCTTCCACTCTTTCAGGCAATTGTTGATCGTGTGCCTGCTCCAGTAATTAATGATGATCCCAACTTTCGCATGTTGGTCAGCAATGTCGACTGGTCTGACTATGTTGGACGCATCGCGGTTGGCAAAGTGCTTTCCGGTAAGGTCAAGGCAGGAGATCCAGTCTGGAGGATTGGTGAGAATGGATCTTCACCCCGGTCAAAGGTTACAAAAGTATTTGAGTACAGTGCTTTAGCTACTCAGGATTTATCTGAGGGTGTGGCTGGAAATATTGTCGGGGTTGCAGGCTTTGAAGAGGTTGATATTGGAGAAACTCTTTCGGGTAGCCCGGATGCTGAGGGTTTACCTTTTGTACAGATTGATCCTCCCACAGTTATGATGTCTTTTTCGGTAAATGACGGACCTTTGGCTGGACGCGAAGGAGACCGTGTGACTTCCCGTGAAATTCGCGAACGTTTATTTCGCGAAGCCCGCACCAATGTATCGATCAAGGTGGAGGATGGAAATGATTCCACTGAATTTAAAGTCAGTGCCCGTGGAGCTATGCAAGTTGCTGTCCTTGTGGAAACAATGAGACGTGAAGGCTTTGAGATTTTGGTAAGTCGACCATCTGTTATTCGCAAGGAAATCGACGGGCGGATGCACGAACCATACGAGACTTTATACTTGGAAGTGCCTGACGAATGTCTCGGTGGATGCATGCAGGCTGTGGCAAACCGCAAGGGGCAGGTGGATGATATGTCCGCCTCCAATGGATGGACTCGTTTGCAGGCAATCATGCCTACCCGTGGATTGATCGGGTTGGAGTTTGAGGCTCTTAATATTACCAGCGGTCGGGGAATTTTATCCCACTTATTTTTGGAGTACCGCCCGGTAACTGGAGAAATTCGAACCCGTCAAACGGGAACGCTTGTATCCATGGAAAAAGGTGAGTCTAATACATATGCACTGCGGAATATTGAAACGCGGGGTAAATTGTTCATTGGTTCAGGGGAAGAAGTTTATGAGGGTATGATTGTTGGGGAGAATCCACGGACTGAGGATTTGCCTGTCAATCCGACCAAAGCCAAACATGTGACCAATCACCGGGCAGCGGGAAGTGACAGGACCGAAGCTTTGACCCCTGCGATTCGCTTTTCACTGGAGCGGGCGATTGAATATGTAGGTCCCGATGAATTAGTCGAGGTGACCCCTAAACTGATACGCCTGCGTAAACGCATACTAGATTTTAACGCACGTAAGCGCGAGTCCAAGAAAGTAGTATCCTGAGTTTGCTCTTGGCTTGTACCTTCAAGCCGAGAAAGTTAAGCAAGTGAGAATGTTTTTCCGTTCTATTCAGTTTTATTTTTCAGTTCTTTTGTTAGTAATTCTTTGCGGGTGTGGAGTGGGTAACCTTTATGGACCTGCTTATTATTCAGATACCAAGCTTGGAGAGAATGTCAGAAGGGTAACTTTTCGGGGAGGTGATCATCCTATGACTGGGGACTTGTGCCTTCTTAGATGTGCCGAATTGACTTTGGAATCTGGCCATACACATTTTCAGGTTGTTGATTCTGAGTCCGGATCGAATATTGACCAGGTTGGTTCGGTCTATCCTTTTGACCAGCACTATCACATGGATAGCCCTTTTATTCGGGAAGTTACTTCCGTGACCAAGACCATTCGTCTACTCAAAGAAGAAGCTGAGGTTGGATTTTCATATAGTGCTAGTGACGTCCGTCGCTCGATGCGCCAAAAGTACGAGATTAAATAAGGCAATCGAAGTTATTTATTTCGTCCATCATTGACCTCCTGTCTACCTTCCTGTTGACTGCGCACTTTTATCTATGAACGAACCAATTGAAATTCGTATCCCCGAGTTTATCCGCAATGGCTTGATCCTATGGGTCATCATCGCCATCGCCGTGATTAGCGGGGCTATCACATCCACCTACACCGTCCAAGCAGAGTCTCAGGGCGTGGTCTTGCGCTTTGGTAAGTATCTCAAGACCGTTGAGCCAGGCTTGCGATTCAAGGCACCCTACGGAGTTGATAAGGTGTATGTTTTACCTGTCCGTCGCCAACTCAAGCAGGAGTTTGGCTTTGCCACACTTGGTGCGAGTAACAACAACCAATTTTCGGAGCCCCGTACCCGCACCCGTGAGAAAAGCATGGTTACCGGAGATTTGAATGCGGCCGAGGTTGAATGGATTGTTCAATATCGTATTAGTGATCCGAGGCTTTATTTGTTCAATGTTTTGGATCCTGAAGGTACCTTGCGTTATGTGTCTGAGTCAGTCATGCGTACCGTGGTGGGGGACCGTACAGTCGACGAGGTCATTACCATTGGGCGTCAGGAAATCGAAGAAGAGGCACGCGACCGTTTGGAAAGTTTGGTAAACAAATATGAGTTGGGCATAGGTATTGATCAAATCCAGTTACAAAATGTTAACCCGCCACCGCCCGTTCAGGCTTCCTTTAACGAGGTTAATCAAGCCCAACAGGAAAGAGAACGCATGATCAATGAAGCAAACGGCGAGTATAATCAAGAAGTTCCGCGTTCCCGTGGGGTTGCGGATCAAAAAATCCAAGCGTCGGAGGGCTATGCCCTTAAACGGGTTAATGAATCCCTTGGTGATGTGGCCAGTTTCAAATCCATGCTTGCCGAGTACAAGAAAGCCCCAGAAATTACCCGAACCCGCTTATACTTGGAATCGATGAAAGAAGTGATGCCAAAAATGGGTAAGAAAATTATTTTGGACGAGGATGCCTCTCAGATTCTTCCTCTCTTACAACTAAACGATTCTGGAACAGGAGCACTCGCACGATGAAGACTCAAGCACTTGCCATACTTATTATTCTCGGAGCGATTGCGTTCTATCTTTGTACCTATGTGGTCAAAGAAACAGACCAGGTTATCCTTACCCAATTTGGAAAGCCTGTTGGTGAACCAGTTACGGAAGCAGGACTACATTACCGCTTACCCTTTATTCAGGAGGTCAATCGTATAGAGAAACGTTTTCTTCCCTGGGATGGCCCGGCCAATGAAATGTCTACTAAAGATAAGACCTACTTGATAATCGATACTTATGCTCGTTGGCGTATTAGTGACCCCATGCAATATTTCTTGCGTTTGCGCGATGAACGTAGTGCCCTTTCACGGCTTGATGATATCTTAGGAAGTGAGACCCGTAACGCGGTGGCAAAGCATGAACTTATTGAGATCGTGCGTACATCCAAAGACCGTGTGGCCGAGACGGATAAGCTACTTACTGAGGGTATTGGTAAAGTCGGTCTGCTTTATTCAATCAAGGTTGGACGTGAAAAAGTGGAGGAGGAGATTTTCAAAAAAGCCGCTGCCAAATTGACTGGCTTTGGAATCGAGTTGCTCGATGTTCGATTTAAAAGGATCAATTACAACGAAACGGTTCGTCGTAGAATTTATGAGCGTATGGTCAGTGAGCGTCAGCAAATTGCGGCCCGTTTCCGTTCGGAAGGAGCAGGGGAGGCAGCCAAGATTATTGGTAAAAAGGAACGAGACCTTCAGGAAATTGAGTCAGAGTCCTACAAGCGGGTACAGGAAATTTACGGGGAAGCAGACGCCAAGGCATCCGCGATTTACGCCGAGGCTTATGATAGTAGTAAAATGTCTGCAGAATTTTATAAATTTATTAAGACATTGGAAACCTACCGCGATGTATTATCTTCAGATGTATCCTTGGTTTTGACCACGGATTCTCCACTCTTTCGCTTGCTTAAATCGACTGAAGTCTCATTACCCTCTGCCGTTTCTGCTGATTGATCAGGTGGATTAATTCCTCCCAGCCACGCTGGAAGGTCTTCGATCTTTTTGAGGAGAAAGTGATAGGTTGTTCGGTCAATCCATCCTTTTTGTCTTATGTGTTCAAGCCACTTTTTCCTTCGAGCCAATTCAATTTTTTTGGCCTTACTATTACCATGCGTTGCACCTCCTGACGGTGCCATTACTAAATAGATCGTCAAGGCTCCACCGCTTATGAGTAGGTAGAGGGCAAATTTTTCAATTCCTCCCTCTTCTTGTTTGCTTACAGCCTGTATTTTTTTATTTGGAGTAGAACTAGTTAATTGCTCAGTAAAATTCCGATCTCTTATTTCCTTGGTTATTTTCGCCAATTGAAGAAGTCCTTTTTTCCTGTCCTCATCAAAAAACTGTTCAATTTTTTCTGATTCTTCTAAGAGGAAAGAAGAACGGGCACGACTAATCTCGATGGAATCAAAGTAATTACCAAGTATCCAATCGGAAATCGATGAACTGGAAATAGTGGAAAGTTTCAGGGGTGATCGGTTGATCGATAAACTGGATTCTAAGCTTATCCGTGCGATAAAATCCATGGGGTTGTCAGCCGAGTATATGTGAAGTAGAGATTCAGCAAAAAAAGATTCCTGAAGGCAATAATACTTCAAGGTTGGCGAAGTTAACGGATCGATAACTAATAAACGATTTTTTAGGCTTTCTGGAATCGTATCTTGCCCATGAATAGATACCCGGGGACCTTCAAAGCAGGCAAGGATTAGAATAAAGCGAAAAAACAAAGCCATCGGTTCTCCTTACGAGACCTGATTTTCTATTTCGGTAGGATTTTCTTTTCTGGAATGCCTGCTGTAAAAAAGAGAAACTAGCTTCTTTATCGATCTTCGACTTTCCCGATTGCAGGCAATTAGGCAGAAAAGGGCACCGGTCATAATATAGGTAGACGGTTCAGGGACTGGACTAAAGTTTAGATTACTAAATTCGTAGGTTAAATAAAGCTCGTTACCATTTTTATGAACACCCCAAAGATCAGTGGGTTGATTGTACCCGTCAAATCCGTTGAGCCAGGCATCAATTCCTGTATGCCCTCCACTACCAGAGGTAGTAAGGTTAAAGGAACTGGTTACATCTCCAGACGCACCCCAACCTGATATGGTTAAAAAGTTGAATCCACTAGTGCCTGTATAATCATTTAGTGCATTTCCGCCAGTCATGCCATAAGCCAATACCGCTAATGAATCGATGCCGTCATTAGCGATGATACTTAAATTAAATTTTTGACTGTTACTTGGGTAGGCTGTGAAATTATCAGGTTGGTTTAATTTAGAATCTGCACCAGGTGTAAAGTCATCTATTTCCCAGTTGTAAGTGGTGCCAGTTACCCAATCAGCCCTTCTTTGTCTACTGCTTTGTATCGAAGTTACAGGGTCTTCAAGCGTTTCAGTAGTTAAAGCTTGGTTATTTTCTAATCGGACGATCGGTTCAAGGGGATTGGAACTGAAAATATCGTAATAAAATGCTGGAGCAGAGTTGGATTTTGGCAGGAATTTAGGATAATCATGAAATAAATTTTGAAGTTTAAAGGTTTGTTCCTTTAGCTTTGTAACTTTCGAGTTCAATTGGTCGGTTTGAATATTGGGCGAGCGCGTACCTGGGAATTTTCTTGTACCTGAGTAGAGAATCGATGGAGAAAGGTGCTGATTCATCGAATGCCCAAATTCAAAAGTAAGGTAAGAGGTAAGAGAATTGTAATTCTCGAGTTCTTTGGGACCTTCCCAGTGAAGAGGTTTCTCGATAGAATTTAGCTCTCTAAGAAAGTAATATGACCTGGAAGGAATGAAGGTCTTTCTTTCAAGGAAATCATTAGGGTCGAAATCCAACAGTAAATCAGGCAGGGTTGGAACAAGATTAGGTGCAGAGTTAGGTTTTTTGGATAAATTTAATTCAACTAAATTTGCCCTCCTCGAACTTTTCGAACGATTATAATCTTCAGAACCCAAATATTGATTTGAGAGTTGGGAAACTTTTTGATTCAACTCAGGGTAAGAAAGGAAGCTCTTTGGATAAATGTTTTCCGAATTGTGATGGAGTGGGGAAAACAATTTCGTTGAAAAAGTGCTTTCAGTAGAAAAATCATGGCTTTTATGATGATATGTATCAAATGGGTGGATATACTGAGCCTCCAAGGAGAACTTTTGCAAGAACCCGAAAGCAACGGTGAGTAACCACCTCTTATAACTAACACGCACAACTTAATATATTAGCGAAAGTAATTAAAAAGATACAGATTTAATCCGTGAGTGTGCTCAAAAAATTTATTTATTAGTCGATTGATCGATCGATCGGAATTGAACTACTAATTCATATCATTTTTAAAGATTTTGTTTTGGGTTGGTCTTTTCTGATATTCTTTGGGAATTTATGAGTATGGTTTGGTATTTATGTAAACTACTAATATCCGCAGGCATCATTGTTGTGATTTCTGAGATATCCAAAAAGCTACCTTTGCTTGGTAGTTTAATCGCGTCTTTGCCCTTAATTTCTGTTCTTGGTATGATTTGGATGTACGCAGAAACAAAAGAGGTTTCACGGATTGCTGATCATGCGGAGGGCACATTTTGGTATGTGCTTCCCTCTCTCCCCATGTTCCTACTTATGCCATGGATGATGCGCAAAGGAGTCTCTTTTCCTGTCGCCTTGTCTGCGGGTATAGCTCTAACAGGTTTCCTCTATGTTGTCATGACTAAGGTTTTGGCAAAATTCGGGATGAATTTGTAGGCCCATTATGCAGATAAATTGGCCACTTTTCTCAGGTGCAATTTTTGGCTCATCCTCGGTTTTATTGGCTGCTTACGGGGCTCATGGATTGGAGCAAGTTTTTTTGACCACCCCAAAAATGCGGATTGCTTATGGAAATGCGGTGGATTTTCAAATGCTGCATTCCTTACTTTTGGTTATTTTGGGCCTAACCCTGTATATTCCAAAACTTCGACTGCCCGCTTATCTGTGGAAGACGCTTTTGTTATCGATTATCCTTTTTTGTATGAGTATTTATCTTTGGGTTTTTGGAGGACCTAACTGGTTGGTCAGGGTTACTCCTTTCGGCGGGATGGGCTTTGTTTTATCTTGGCTCATGTTAATCCGAATAATTTGGCTGAACTCATCATCTGATTAGGATTTAAATTAAATGAATAAAGCCTTAGCCACTGCAATTTGGATCTTAACTGTAATTAGTGCCTATTGGATGGGATTAGAACACGATTCTGTTCAGTCCAATAATTCATTCGTTGCTTCTTTGGATGGAAACTTGGAGAAATCCACTCTACCTCAAAAAAATAATTTTGTTTTGCCTGATAAAGGTGGCACTGCTCGTCCAATAGAAATCACCGTTGTGGCTGCAGCATCTGAAATTGAAAAAGGAATTAGTGAAGAAGTAATTGAACCGTTAAAGAATCGTTCGTTAGCTAGTAAGTTGGGGTCCAGCCATCCACTTGAAAGGTTGGAAGCATTTGTTGAATTGCTCAAAGAGCCAAATGCTGGTGCCATTCAAACGGCACTGCAGGCCTACGAATCATTACCCGGAGGGCCCGGTCGATTCAGCGAGTTAAAAATCCTCGCTTTCGCCTGGGCCAAAGTAGACCCTGAGGCTGCACTGACTTGGAGTCAGAAGCAGGAACATTGGGACAAGCATGTTGCGAGCGGTTCGATCATGGATTCTTGGTCCCGTGAGGATGCTGATGCTGCAATTACTTGGGCGAAGGAAAACTTTGAGGGCGAAGAAAACCCCTATTTTATAGGGATTATTAATGGACTATCAGAATCAAGTTTACCCCGGGCCACTGATTTAATGACTGAGCTGCCTTATGGACGTGTCAGGGGAAGGTCTGCCCATATCTTATTCGAAAAGGTTTGGAATCAGGGAGAAGAGGTTGCCCTGCACTGGGCGGAACATTTGCCTGAAGGTTCATTGCAGGAATTTGCTTATGGAGAACTGGGAGAAAAAGTGGCTAGATCAAACATTTCCCGTGCAGTCGAGTGGGTGGACTCGATGGAGGACTCCTCGATAAAATCGGCGGTTAGTGAAGATGTTTCTCGCGAGATGGCGAGGCAGAACCCTAGTGATGCTGGAGAATGGGTCCTGCAGATGCCCGAAGGAGATTCCAGGAAAGTGGCGATGCAAGAGGTTGCAAAAGTTTGGTCGCGAAAAGACCCTACTGCCACCGCCGAATGGATTAATCAATTTCCTGAAGGAACTGATGCGGATCCGGCGATTGAGGCTTTGGTCCGGCAGATTAGAAAGTCGGATCCCCAAGGGGCATTGAACTGGGCGGCAAGCTTATCAAATTTAGAACAAAGAAAAAAATTGCTCGCGGAAACAGAGGCAGTGATAAAAGCCCAAAAATTTCCATCTGGTCGCAGTTCCAAGTAATTTGTTGTCACTTATATTCTAGGTAGAAAAGAGTCTAGCAAAGCTGGCTGCTTTGCCTTTTTACTAGGGAAAGTTTCGTAAAATCGACCGGTGTTGGTTAAGCTGTAAGCGGATTCGGTGACGGAGCAAACTAAGCTACTGTAAGGTCTACTTTTTTAGAAAAAATAAACAAATGGGCTGGGGTACATTAATTATGGAACCTCTTTGGTAAGTCAGCTTGCCACTTACAGGGTCGACACGATGAGCCGTTATGGTGTTGGAATCTTGTCCGGCCGCCAATAACCAGTTTCCACTTGGAGTTAAGTTAATATTTCTGGGGAATGCTCCTCGTATGGGTTGTTTTTGTAAAACCTTCAAGGAACCGTCCGGATTTGTTGAAAAAACGGTCACGGAATCGTGTCCCCGATTAGAGGAATAAATCCACTTGCCTGATGGATGTGCCAAAATTTCCGCGGCCGAATTAAAGCTTTCACCTATTTTTTCAGGTTCTGTAAGGGTGGGGGACTCGCTTATACATTTTGCTTCTCCCAATTTGGAGTCCCAGGAAAAAACCTCAACCGATAGGCTTAATTCATTAAGCAAATAAATCCATTTCTCATTTGTGGAAAACCTCATGTGTCTTGGACCTCCCCCAGTTCGACTTCGTGCAATTCTGTGTGGAGACATTTTAATCTCTTCTAAATCAATTCGGTAAAGAACGATTTGATCGAGGCCAAGATCGGGGATAAGGGCGAATTTTCCGCAGGGAGAGTATCCACACCAGTGAGGATGGGGAGAATCTTGACGGGTTCCAAATACCTTAGAGCCACCGCTGTGTTCAAAGATAGTTGGCTTATTTAACTCACCCTTTTCATTGAGAGGAAAAAAACCAACCGAACCTCCCCCGTATTGGGTAGTAAGTAAAAATTTCCCACTCGGATGGACCGCGAGGTGGCACCCCATACCATCCGGGCAGACCTTGCGGGTAAATTCCTCAAGTTTTTGATCTTTTCCGATCTTGTATCCAACCACACCAGCCTGGTTTTTCCATCGGGCTACTGCATACAAACAATTTAGACTTGGGTGTGCTGTAAGAAAGCCTGGGGCATTAATTTTGGCAGCCAAAGAGACATCTGAGAACCGCCCCGTTTGTTCATTGAAACTAGTACGGTAAATACCTTCTGCCTTTTTTCCTCCTGTGCCAATGTAAAGAGTAAGTTCTTCTCCATGACTATATCGAGAAATCATGCCACTTAGTAAAATAAAAAAAAAGATGATTTTAGAATTTCTCATATTGCTTGGGGTACTTTCCATTTTTAGATGTAAGAAAAGGATGGCAACTTGCTACAGAGATTTTGATAAACATTAGTCTATGTAAAGAGAATATATTTTTTGGATTGCTGAAAAGAAGGCTATGTAAATGCTAATAAAAAGTGATTTGTAAAAATTTTAAGGAAAAAGAGCGCATGCGTAAAGTAGGTCGTTCCGCAGCCGAGGTTCTGGACCGATTATGCGAACTGGTCAAGCCCGGTATGAGCACTTGGGAAATTGATGAAGCTGGAGGTGAAATCATGGAGGAACTTGGAGTGAAGAGTGCCTGCAAGGGATATCGTTCAGGTCATCGCATCTTTCCATCACACACATGCTTATCCGTAAATGAAGAGGTTGTGCATGGCATCGGTATTAAAGAATGTATTCTTCAGGAGGGAGACGTTTTATCAGTTGATGTTTGTGTGAAGCAGGATGGATTTATTGGAGATAATTGCCGGACAGTTCCCGTGGGTGAAGTCACTGCTGAGGTGGCTCGTTTGCTTCGGGTAACTGAGCAGTCCTTATACCTAGGTTTAATCAATGCGCTGCATAAAAACCGGGTGGGAGATATCTCCTCCGGGGTACAGCAGCATGTGCGTGACCAAGGCTTTGCCATCATTACCAACTTTGTCGGTCACGGGGTTGGGCGTACCCTACATGAAGATCCCCAAATTCCGAACTTTGGAAAAGCGGGAACCGGTCCGCAACTGCGCAAGGGAATGGCCATTTGTGTCGAACCTATGGTAAACACAAAAAATCCAGGCATTCGTATGGCCAAAGATGGATGGACTGCATTGGCGGAAGATAAATTGCCCTCAGCTCATTTTGAACACACTCTTCTTGTTGATGTGGGTACCCCAGAGATCGTAACTTTGCCTCCCGGTTACCACCACGCGACCAAGTTTCTCAAAGAAAAATTAGAACAACTCGATCTCGAGGTCGAATTGGATTTTTAATGCCTTAATTCACAATGCTCAAAAAAATATCGGACAGTGTATTTTCTTTTGATGTCGAATGGATTCCCGATCCCAAGTCAGCAGAAATTTTACACAATTCCAAGCCTGTTGAAGAACCGGGTCCACAAGCTGAAGAATCCTTTGAAGCGTTGTGGGCGAGTGCACGAAAAGAGGGAGATGCCGCAGACTTTCAACCCTACCTTAAAACCATTTTATGTCGGGTGGTTTCCTTGGCGGGTATTCTTCGGGAACGGGCACCAGGAGGTCGTCCTTCGTTAAAACTTATTTCTTTACCTGTTGATCCCACAGATCCAGGGAAATCAGACGAGAAAACCATCCTCACAAGTTTTCTCAAATCGGTCGGTCGTAGAAAGCCCCAGTTGGTCGGTTATAATTCCGCACAGGCTGATGTTCCTATACTGGTACAGCGATCAATCGTTCATGGGCTCCCTGGCTTTGGTTTTTCTGATCGCCCCAATAAGCCCTGGGATGGGGTTGATTATTTTGATGCCCGCAATTCTGATTACAACATCGATCTGGCAGATGCGATGGGGCAATTCAGGGATCGTCCGACTTTACATCAGGCAGCAACTCTAAGCGGGATACCAGGAAAGATGGAAGTTAGCGGAGACTCCGTTGCTCAAATATGGTTGGAAGGCAAATTGGATGAGATTGTGGCCTATAATGAATTTGATGCTTTTACGACCCATTTACTTTGGGCAAGAGTTGCTCACTTTTCTGGTTTACTCACACCGGAAGAATACAATGAGGAGCAAAACCTGGTTCGTGAATTGCTCGAGTCTGAAAGCGCGCAAAATCGTCCGCATCTGCGCCGCTTTACAGAGGAATGGGAAAGATTGCTCACGATCACCGGTCAGAACTGACCGAAAATATCCTCCTCTTCTGAGGACTTTTAGGTTGTGAGGATGGACAAGAGGTGGTGGAACGATAAATTGCCCATAACTAACAATTGTAATAGATAAATATACATGACCACAGACACAGCGGCTCAGGAAGCCTTGGACAAATTATCGGAAACGCGCGAACGCTTGCTGGGGGAGATTCGCAAGGCGGTTGTTGGCCAAGACGAGGTAATCGAGCAGTTGCTCATCTCTTTGTTGGCACGCGGACATTGCCTGCTCACAGGTATTCCTGGATTGGGCAAAACCTTATTGGTCAAAACTGTGGCCAATTGCCTGACACTTGGATTTAAACGAATTCAATTTACTCCCGACCTTATGCCAGCTGATGTGGTTGGCTCGGAAGTGGTTGATGAAGATGCAAGCAGTGGCAAACTGTCCTTTCGTTTCGTTCCCGGCCCGATCTTTTCTCAAGTTGTATTAGCGGATGAAATCAACCGTACTCCGCCAAAGACTCAGGCTGCCTTGCTCGAGGCAATGGAAGAGAGACAGGTTACGGTTGCAGGAGAAACTCGTTCTCTAGAAAGCCCTTTTTTCGTACTCGCCACTCAAAACCCTATCGAATTGGAAGGCACTTATCCTTTGCCGGAGGCTCAGCTTGATCGCTTTTTGTTGAACCCAGTTATTCAATACCTTCCGGAAGCAGACGAAATACGGATGGTTGGAGATACCACCGGATCGGAACGTCCATTGCCTCAAGCGGTACTTTCCGGTCCTGAAATTGAAACTTTGCAATACCTTACCAGACAAGTGCCCGCCCCTGAAAGCGTGGTTTCTTACGCCGTGCGACTGGTTTCCGCTTCCCGTCCGGGAGAAACTGGATGCGATCCTTGGATTGCAGAAAGAATCAAATGGGGTGCGGGTTCCCGTGGTTCTCAGGCTTTGGTCCTTTCGGCGAAGGCACGTGCCTTACTTAACGGTCGTCCCAATGCTTCTCGCGAAGATATCCGGGCCATGGCCAAGTCGGCTCTGCGCCATCGTATTCTTCCGAGTTTTCTGGCTGAGTCTGAAGGTTTAAGCTCAGATGACCTGATCGACCGTTTGCTCGACCAGGTATCCGAATAAATAAACCAGCCCTCATTCTTAACCACATTTTCTCCACGTGATTAAATCTTCGGAGAATCCGCTGCTTGATCCGGTTCATCTTTCGAGGATTGATGATCTATTCCTGCTTGCAAAGGTAGTGGTAGAGGGAAACTTTTTTGGTTTACACCGAAGTAGGCGACAGGGGCAGGGGAATGAGTTTTTTCAATATCGTTCCTATGAGGCCGGTGAGGATTTAAAGAATGTGGACTGGAAGGTTTATGGTAAGCTGGGTGAATTGGTCTCCAAATCTTACCAGGAAAGTGCCAACGCCAACCTCTTTATCGTTTTAGATGGCAGTGCCTCCATGAGTTACCAAGGCGAGGGATCTCCCTGTTCCAAGTTCCGATATGCTCAAATGCTTGCCGCATGTATGGCATATTTAGCCCAGCGTCAGGGTGACCGGATCGGACTGTTTGGTGGGTCTGAGGATTCGATGCAATGGATGTTCCCATCCGGGGGGAAAGAAAGTTTTAAAAGCCTACTTGCCTGTATTGGCGGAATGAGTCCGAGTGGGTTGGATGTGGGCGATCCAGCCTGGGACAAATTCAAAAGCAAACTTCCGATGCACGCCACCGTGGTGGTTATCTCAGATTTTTTAGAAAATGAGGCTAAGCTGCGTGATCGTTTGAGTTTTGCCCGTTCTCCCCGTTATGAGTGTATCTGCTTACAGGTTCTTGACCCGCTTGAGGAAAAACTTCCCGATGCTGAGGCCGTTCGTTTTGTTGAACTTGAAGGGCAGGGAGAAGTTTCCGTATCTCCTGATCGTATCCGTGGAGATTATCAATTGAGTATGAGCAATCATTTGGAAAAGCTCAGTGGGATTTTCGCTGGAACGGGTTCTGAATTTTCTACCTTACGTACCCACGACGATCTGGGTCATGGCATCCGCAAATTTCTTGGTATGCGGGGGATGAATAAATGATGGAATTTGGACAGCCTCTTGCTTTGTGGACTGGCCTCGCCATAGCACTGCCAATTATTGCCCATTTAGCCTACCAGAGGATTGCTCATAAAGTATCCTTCTCAAGTCTCCGTTTTCTTCGTTCTTCAAGTATTCCCAGGACAGGTCGTCGTAAACCCAGTGACTGGTTACTCCTTATTCTACGCATTTTACTCTTTGTCCTGTTGGCCCTCCTGCTTGCGGATCCGTACTGGCAGGAGCCTGATTTGGAAAACCCGTTATCTTCGGGGTCCAGCCAATCAATCTTTGTTATCGATTGTAGCCCGAGTATGTCAGGTTGGGGAGCATGGGATGAAATGATTGAAGAAGTCGGCGTCCGTTTACAAAATTCAGCCGATGAAACATTTGGTTTATTGGCTACTCAAAAGGGTGCTTTAACCGAGTGGGCTGTGGGAACAAAAAAGGAAGAACTGCTCAAGGCCATTGAGGAATTAACCCCCCAGTCATCAGCCCTTGGGATTCAAACTTTGATCGATCGGTCAGCGGATTTGTTTTCACCGCAGGCAGGTTTGAAAAAAGTTGTCTGCGTTAGTGACTTTCAAAAATCTTCCTGGCAGGACATGGCTGGATCGTTCGGAGAGGCCGGAATTACTATTGAATTGCTCCCAGTTGGACATGGTGAAGCCCCCTGGTCAACTCGATCCTTTAATCGATCAATCGTGGATGCCCGGGTTGCTCCTTTGGGTACTGAAAAAGTCCGGGTTTGGACGGCTTTGCGAAATTGGGAAGATCAACGATCGGATATAAATGTTTCCATTTTTGCTGGTGGTGCTGTCAGGCAGACGATTGAAACCTCTCTTCCTCCTTTGGGCTCGCAACAAGTTCAATTTATTTTACCGGCTCAAGATTTTGCTCAAGCATCAGTAAGTATTGACCAGGCAGATGCTTATGCTTTGGACGATAATCAATCGTTATGGGTTCTTCCACCCTTACCACGATCTTTTGGTTTTTGGAAAAATCCTAGCCCGAAGGATTCTGATTCCTTGGAGCAACAATTTCTTCAGGCGGCCATGGAAAGTGCCGGTGATGGCACTTGGATTCGTTGGCAGGAAAATAAAGAAAGGGCCAATGAAGTGCGGATGGGAATAACCGGACCACCCCTTGAATTACTCCTGGTTCTTGGCCTGTCCAGATGGTTTGAAGATGAGGACTTATCCATCCCTTTGGATTCTCACTTGCAGGGCGGGGGAACTGTACTAATTACCCCCCCAGATGATTCATTTGTAGCAATGAACCAAGTTTTTAAAGAATCAGGAATGCTCAGTTTTACTTTTGGCGGGATTAACCAGACTATACCGGGGATCGACCCTTTTCGCTTTGAAGTGCTGGCGGAGAAAAGTGAATTATCGAGGGTATTCTCAGGTGATTCCGCCCGGGACTTGTATCTTTCCCAAATTAAACAATTTATAACTGTTCAAGAAGATGAGAGCCTGGAAGTTCCTTTGCGGGATCGTTCTGGCAAACCCTTGGTTTTAGTTCGTTCATTTCCCAGTGGTGGAAGGCTGATCTTTTTTACTTTTCGCATGTTTCCCCAATGGACAGACCTGCCTATGCGTAACTCTTTTCTTCCTTTACTTGTTGAGTTGTGTGCCCTCAATCAAAAGCAAGAGAGCCTTGGAGGAGCTATCCGTTTGCAGGCAGGAGAGGCATTAGAGATCGGGGACAACCCTGTGGATACTCAAAACCTTGGGCTTTTTCAAATGGGTGAAAAAAGGATTGAAGTTGTGCATCCCCTTGTTGAATCCATGCCTGAGGTGATCAATCAGAATGAATTAACTGAAGCTCTCGTTGGAAACTCCTCTTCGGTGCCGGCAGACTTGTCTGTCAACCAAGTCAAAGCTCAATCAGGTATCCCTCTTTGGCCTTGGTTTGCATTAGCTTCGGCCATCCTCATTATTACAGAAATGATCCTCTCGGCCCCAGTTTCTAAAACTCATAACAGTGAGGAGTCGGCAAGTGGCTAATTTTGTACGCAGATTACGCAGGGAATCACGGGTCATGGTTTTTGCTCAGTCCCTTGGTGCAATTATTTCCGGTTTTCTTGCCTGGTCAGGTTTATTGATTCTTCTCGATCTTTATGACGCTTTTTCACCGATTCAGGAAGCGGAGGTTTCGACTTGGTTATTTGGGGCTATTACCTTGTCCCTTTTTTGCTTTTTGATTTTGTTTATTCGTACATGGATTAGCCGTCCTGGTTCTGCGCAACTGGCCAGGCAAGTGGAGTCTGCCAATCCCGAATTGCGAGATCTTTTAAACTCAGCGGTCGAGATAGAAGAAAAAAGGAAAAAACCTGGGTTGATGGAACGCCGAGTTCTGCGTGAGCTAGATAGAAAATCCTTATCCCTTGATTGGGGCAAAGGAGTTCGTCCTTCTGCTTCATTTTGGAATTTTTTGGTGGTTGGACTTGTATGCGGCTTACTTCTTTCCCTTTGGAATATGGACCGCAGTCCGCTCAACAAAGCTCTCGCATCCTGGACTGGTGAACCGGGACTTCGTGTACAGACAAGTTTAAGCGGAGCCACCGATGATCAATTAAACGATCCCGACTTTGAGTACCGAAGGGGGACAGATGTATCGATACGAGCCGAAGTTCTGCGGGGGCATCGAGGCTCTAAATCGGCATCGATTGAATGGGGTGAAGAAAACGGTACCGTCCGTCTAAGTATGGTCCCGACCGAAACACCTGGTCAGTTAGAGTTTGTACTGCCCTCCCTTCAAGAGACCCTTCGATACCGGGTAGTCACCCCTTCGTTGGAAAGTGCTTGGCATCAAATCATTCCTTACGATCCACCCGAGCTCGAATTTGCCCGTTGGGAAATTACGCCACCTGCTTACTTAAAAATGGGACAAATTAATCATGATGGCTTTGGCTATCTTGAAGCTCCTGAAAACAGTGAGGTTCGCTTGGATGTCCGGGTGAAAGATTTCCCAGAACAGGTAAGAGCACGCTTAATTAGTGAAGAGGGTAATTATTCATTGGAGAAAATCGGAAAGGTCACTTTTTCTTGGAAAGGGAAAATGGAAAAAGAATGGTCTGCGCGTTTGGGGCTATCTGATCCCAGCGAGCCTGGACGACCGGAAATTCTTTATGATTTAGTGAATTTTTCCCCGGTTCCTGATGAACCTCCAATTATTGAGATTTCAGAACCTGCTAAAGATTTGGAACTTCCTTATGACGCAGAGCCATTACTCATCGAGGTCTTTGCTGCAGATGATCACGGGATTTCCGATTTGCGCCTCCATGTATCTCACGACGGAGAAAAGCGGGAAGAGGGACTATTTGTCGATCCAGTGGAAAAAGAAAAAGCAGTTACTGGCATTTTAGACCTCAGCGAATATCCGCTCGCTGTAGGAGATGTAATCACATACATGGCCTTTGCTGCCGATAATAAGGAACCCAAAAATCAACTTGCTCGGTCCGAAATCTATTTTATCGAAATTCTTCCTCCAGAAGGAAATTCGACCGAGTCGGAAGATCAAGCGGGTGCAGGTATGGAGGGCGACACCAAAGAAATCCCCATCCGACAATTCATTAACCGTACCAAACAGATCATCCGGGATAGTTATGATGCATTGATGGAAGATGGATTGGAAAAGGAGGAAAGGTCCCTCGCCTTGTGTACCGAGGCTTTGAGCTTAAAAAACGAAATGACCAAGACTTTTGATGAGTTTGAGGGAATGTTTCCGATTGTTGATGGATTGGACCTCGGTGAATTGCTCAACGAAGCCACCTATCATATTGAACAGACAGAAATCTACACGGGAGATCAGGAGCTTGAATTGTCCCTCGAATCTTCGGAACAGGCCCTGCGTAAACTGGTACAGCTATACGCGTTGATGCAACAGTTGGAAAAAGAAAAGACAAAAGGTCAGGGTCAGGGACAACCGAGTAAAAGTGCAGGCAAAGAGGGGGAGCAAAAGGAAGAGGAGCCCAAGGGAGAAAAGAGCAAAGACCCAGCACAACAACTTGAAGAATTGGCCAAGGAAATGGAAGAACTTGAAAACCTTGAAGCACGCCAGGACTCTTTAAATGAACAGGTCGGACAAGCTGCGGGTAGCGGACAATCCGGAAAACCGAATCAGAACCTCGCCAGTGAACAGGAGGGAATACGTCGAGATCTCGATGGTTTGCGACAGCAACGGTATGATCGGAATGGAAAACTTGGAGATGTAGCAGACCTTGATCAGGCTGGTCGGGAGATGAAGGCAGGGGCTGGCGACTTGCGACGAGATCAACCCCGCCAAGCTCAACCTCACGGCGAGCTCGCATCTGAGGCCCTGGGGCGTGCAATCTCCCAAGTCGAACAAGAGATGTCCAAGCTTGCGGCTGATATGGTTGATCAATTGACCGAGATGGCTGAACAACTTGGAGAAGGACAGGGGAATCTTCGTGGAGAAACTGAAAATGCTAAGGGTGGACAGGGTGAACGATTACGCGAAGAACAGGATAGTTTGAACGAGGGTCTGGAAGACTTGCTTGAAGAGATTGATCGTACCGCGAGATCACTCGGTAAATATCAGGATCGTGCCACCGAGGAACTTCTAAAAGCCGCCCGGGATGCTAAGGAAGATGGGTTGGAGCAAGCGGGGAAGCGAGCATCAAACTCTCTGCTCTACGATGCTTTTCCTCAAGCCCAGAAGGAACAGGGGAAAGTAGAGGATGGGTTAGAGGGTTTACAGGGTGGCCTGCAAAAAGTTGAGGATCAATTGCGCTACGGGGAAAGTTCTGAACTTGGAGAGTTGGCCGAACGTTTACAACGCATGAGCCAGGAAGGTGCGGGCATGGGAGAGGAAGAATTTAGGCAGGCGAATGAAGAAGCCGCTCGGGCCTTAGGCAATTTGCCTGATGCCGAGTCTGATGAGCGATTATTAAACCTTACACGGATGTTTGAGGAGTCCGCCATATCCGAAAATATCAGCAATGGCCGGTCTCTTTCTGCTGGTGCTGTGGAACAGGCCTCGCGTTTGATCGAACAATTTTATTGGCAGCAAGCGGTCGAACAGAGCTTGCGGCGTAACCATCAATCCACCCGTGCGCCTGCCCGATACCGAAAACAAGTACAGGAATACTTTCGTCGCATCGCGGAGGGTCCTTAAGAGGTATGGAATCGATCGGACTAGAATGGCCTTATTCCTATTCCTGGCTGATTGCCGGGGTAGGGCTTTATTTTATACTTCTCTTTTGGCATGCTAGGTGTCTGTTTAATGCAAGCACTGCTAAAGACGCTTGGAAATTGATTATTCTTCGTGGTCTTTTCGGCTTAATCTTTCTCATCTTGATCACCCGGCCATTTATAGAGACGAAGGAAACGAACCCTGATGCGGTAAGGTTGGTTGCTGCGGTAGATTTGTCTGGAAGTATGAACCACCGGGATCAGTCCGGTGGTGAAAGGCGAATTGATCTGGTCCGTTCTTTTCTCGACCCTGACCGCACGGGCTCGTGGTTTAATCAAACAAGGGAGAGTTTTGGGGCAGTTGATCGACTGGGCTTTTCCATTGACGATATATCTGCCATCCGTTCATCCAGCTGGTCCATTCCAGAGAGTGGTGAAAATACTGCCATTGGGGACGCTTTAATTGAACTACTTGAACGGCAGGATAAGGAAGCCCCTGGAGCGGTTGTGCTTTTTTCAGATGGTCGAAATAATGTGGGGAAATCTCCACTTGTTGCGGGTGACCAATACCGTAACCGAGGCATTCCCATAAATGTGATTGGAGTGGGTGAGGCTCAGGAACAGGGAAATCTTTCCGTCTCTTTTTCGGAGGTTCCTTCCGAAATCGTAGCCAAGGAAGAATTGATTCTTGCTGCCGAAATAAATAATGGATTTGGCCGAGATATAAAACTAGTTGCCCGCCTGTTTGCTGAGGAAGAAGAATTGGAGGATCGATCGATTACTCTACAAGCTGGCGAGTCAAGGCTGTTGAATTTTAGCCCTGTTGTCCCAGAAATTGCTGGGGTTCGTACCTATCGCGTGGTCCTTGATTCGGTCGAGAGAGATTCCGACCCCTCCGACAATTCTGATGCACAAGTTATTCAAATTCTTCCGCCCGCTTTTTTTTCCGCACTCTATTTATCTCACCAAATTAATCCCTTGTATCCTTTTCTTAAACGCTCCCTAGCTAGCGATCGTTTTCAGTTGAGTTCGCTCATTCGTTTGGGGGAGAAAACTTTTCATGCTCGTGGGGAAAAGCTTTCTCCAAAAGGATACCCACAAAACCCCGCCTTTTGGATGGATTATGATGTCGTCTTGCTGAATGCCGGTTGCTTGAAAGAATTAAACGCAACTATGATTTCCTCGCTCAAGGATTTTGTGCAAAAACGGGGAGGTGGACTTTTGCTTTTTGGAGAACCGAGCTTGGCACGAGAAATCCTTGGCGGGGTTATGCCAGCGGTCGATACCCAATCTTCTCGTGGGAAACAAAACCTATCTCTTTCGGTTTTACCCGACCCTTTGTTCTCCGAGCGTAAACGATTGGATAATTGGAAAACTTTTTTGCCTGCTGGATTGCCAGCTCATTTAATCACCCGGGTCAATCCGGCAGCACGGGAGGTGGTCAGTCTCAAAGGCAGGCCGGATCTATCTGTCATGGCATTACAGGCATATGGAGCGGGTAAATCTGCTTATTGGGGCTCTACCCATGATTGGAGGAGGGCCCTGAGTGACGAAGAACGTTCTCGTGAGTTTTCACTCTTCTGGCAGGGAGTGGTTGAGTGGCTTGGTTCGGGCACAGTCGAGCGGATCAAGGTCGAGCAAACGCCTGGCTTTTTGATTGCAGGAGATGAAACCTCATTGCGAATGGAAGCTTTGGGGGCAGATTTTGAACCCTCTATGGATGCAAGAGTGGAAGCAAATATAACTGGCCCGGAGGGTTTTTCCAAAACCTTGCAACTTTATCCACAAGGAGGTGATCTTGGTACCTACGCTGGGAAATTTATCCCTCCTCACCCAGGGCCTTACCGAGTGGTTTACAATCTCGGTTTTCCTGATGGTGAAAAGATCGAGCAATCTTCCTACCTGAAAATTCGGCAATTCGGAGATGAGGCCAAGGATATGCGCTATGCCGAGCGTGATTTACAAATGCTTGCCAACCTAACAGGTGGTTCATTTGTAAGAGTCGAAGATATGACTGATACATGGGTGCCCAACCTATCTGCCGCCCTACCTACAATAAGTAAGAGAAATGACTTGGCTAATGCCTGGCCTTTGTTTGCAGTTTTGTTTCTCGCTGCGGGAGTCGAATGGGTCTTGCGAAGAAAAGGGGGCTTGCGATGATGGGGGCGAGAGTAATGCCGCTGGTATTCGCTATGGGTCTATCCAAGCTTGTTTATTCTCAGGATGTAATTTCTCCCGTTTCTATTGAGGGCAATCAAACTGATAATAATCAGACTGAAGTTACTTTACCTGCTATGCGTTCAAGCATAGACAATACTTTAAATCAGGCGTCTCAAAAGTTAAAGTCCTCCAAGGTGGAAGAACGAGTTGGGGCAGCCAAGCTCTTGGGTAAGTATGCTAATGCCCAAGTAAGTCTGCTTTTGATTGGTGCGTTGGATGATTCCAGTGAATTGGTTCGTCGTGCGGTAATGGTCTCTTTGGTCGAGCATTTTAACAATGGTGCCCCGATTTATGAACAGGCATTGGTCGAAAAAATATTTTCCAAAATTGGAGATCCTGATGTCGAGGTTAGGCGTGAAACTTCCGCCCTTATTCCACGTTTAATTCCTGGTCTCATGCGATCCGGGATGGAAAGAATTCAAGTAAATGGACGAAGTATACTTCGGTCGGTTCCTGGGAAGCTTCGCCAAGATTTACAAGACCTGGCGAATCAGGCCTTGATCGACCCTGACTCCATTGTCCGTCAAAATGTTTTAAAGCATCACTTCTCCTTACGTTTTCAAATGGAATCTCAAACTTTCGTCCGGTTGCTAGGGGATAAGGATGTTTCTGTTTTGCTCGTTGCCTTGGATCAAGCCCGCATGTACGCCGCTCAATCTGGTACTTATGATCAAATGGAGGCCCTTACTAAACATTCAGATGTTGGGGTGCGGGCAAAGTTGGCGAGGACAGTCCTGTCTTTGGGACGTTCTTTCCCGCAATATCGAAAAATACTCAGGATATTGACCAACGACCCAGTGGATGAAGTGGCTACTCTTTCAGCTGTAGATCTGGCGAGGTTGGGTGAGCGGGTATCCAACCAGATGATCGATCGAATTATCGCTTACTTGTCAAAGGCCAAGGGACTTTTTGGTAAAGCTGAGTCCTTATTTTATTCTCTCTCTGCTTTGGGTTCAGATGCAAAACGAATTTATACAGCTTTGCTCGAACACCCAAGTGCGAGTATGCGATCTCAGGCATGGGTACGTCATCTAACTCTTTCTGAAGGTTGGAAAAATGCCTCCAGTTGGAGGTATGCATTGCAGGATCGAGATATTAAAGTGCGAAAAGCGGTGCTATCCCTTCTTCGTGGACGGGTTGAACAGATCAACCGCAATGATTTAACCAATCTGATTAAAAGCCGCCATGTCGAGGTTCGGTCCTTTGCATCGGAACTTTTATTGGTCGCAGAAAAAGAAGTGGTTAAAGAATGTTTTTTTGATCTCCTAATCGATGAAGACTCTCTCGTTCGCTCAACTACTTTGCGAGCCCTTGCAAAGATTCAGGCAGATGGTTGGGTAGACCTCCATGCCCGCTCATTAAAAGATAAGGATTATGCTATTCAACGAGCCGCTATGGATGGATTGCTGGGTGATCATAAGGTTGGATTGCCTGCCTTGCTCAAATATTTACGCCAATATCCAGCTGAACGAATTAGTGCATTGGCCCGAAGAGAACTCCAGCAAATGGGAATAAATCCATGAGATCTAGTCTACTGTTTTGTTTTTCCGTATGGATAGCCGTTTTTTCTCACGGCCAAGATTCATCGGTTCAGATGGAGAATACCGGGGCCATTCGGATCATGCAGTTACGCAGGGATGGTCCAACGCGTGTACGTTACCCCGATGCGCTGCCCAGTCTGCTCGAACTTATGAATGAGCGGTCCCTCGCCAATTTTGATCCCGATCCGCTATTTATCGAATCCTTGGCTGATGAAAGGCTGTTTGAACATCCAGTCCTCTATGTAAATTGTGACGAACTTCCCAATTTCGATTTTTCATCCGAGGAAAATGAAGCTTTGCGTAGGTATATGACACTTGGGGGATTTGTTTACCTCGACGCTGGTATAAAGGCATCCTTTCTTGGTACTGATCTTGGACACAGTTATGCAGCGTGGGAAGAACGGGCTGAGGTTCGTCAGTGGTTTGAGCAATTATTTCCTGATCAGCCCTTTACTCCCTTACCCAGAAATCATGAAATATTCCGAACCTTTTACAAGGGCTTGCCTGGTAACGAATATTTGCGCTTAGAAGAAGACCAAAAGCGTTTGCCCGATACCGTGCTCACTTTTGTGGAGCAGGAAAAGTGGCCTCAGGGAACATACTCCATGGTCGGAATAAAAGTAAATGATCGGCTTGCCTGTGTTGCCTCTCCTATTTGTGCGATGGGGTGGGGCAGGGACGAATTCGGTGCATGGATACCACCCATTTCTTTTCGGGTTCGAGAATCAGCCGAAGATTTTGATGAGACTCTACAGGTTGCTTCCTTTGCCGGACAAACTTATGAGGTTACCCGTGAAGATGGGTTGAAGGATGAAATCTACTTAGTTCCGGGAAACCGTCCGCTCTGGGTAAAAGAACCCACCGGCCGTTGGAGGATCTTCAAATATTATTCGGGGGAAGAAATAAGCAATTATGCACACTCCTTTTATGCCCGTTTGGGCATGAATGTTTTTCTTTATGCCTTGCTAAACTAAAAAAA
>Ga0206130_10000644_pt1 | contig 56325 bp, 45 predicted proteins | sample Helgoland_Spring_9_FD_148637 | JGI IMG/M metagenome (GOLD analysis project Ga0206130, IMG submission 148637) | Pelagic subsurface seawater microbial communities from Kabeltonne, Helgoland, North Sea - Helgoland_Spring_Bloom_20160512_1 | ecosystem: Environmental > Aquatic > Marine > Epipelagic ... | reverse complement strand
TTCAATACTATTAATCCAACGTACTGCTTCATCTAAACGAGTTTTCTTTTCATGGTACTCTAATATAAGAGTATGATTTGTAATCTCTTCATCTATATCTATATGAGATAAAGAATCCAATCCACTTACAAGATCATTTATTTCACTATTATGCTTTTCTGTCCACACTCTTTGTCTACGTTCAATATCTTTGATAGATTTCAAAATGCGGCCATTTGCATCTTCAATTGATTTAAGACGATATTCCTCATCTTTTATATTTTCTTTTGTTGTCTTAATACTATCTTTAAGAATATCTGCCTTACGTGATAGTTCAGTGATACCTAATAGTTCTTCGATTATCTCTCTTTGGTCGCCAGCCCTCATTGATAGAAATGGATCTGTATATGTATTCAATGCAACAATATGTTTGAACATTGAATGTGAAATACCAATGATAGAATCTACTTCTATCTGTGTTTGTCGCATCTCACCTTGTGCTTCATCCTCTACTTCGTTTAGATCAATGCCATCACGCTTCAATCTAAATATATTGGGTGAGCGACCACGCTCAATGCGATAATCACCACCATTGAATTCGAAATCAACAGTAACAAGCATTCCTTTACTATTTGTCTTATTAATAAGATTGTTCTTTTTTATATTAGTTAATGCATTACCATATAGTCCATATGATAGTGCGTTAATCAGTGTGGTCTTGCCAGTGCCATTTCTTGAACCATCTCCGCCCAAGTCTAGGTTATTACCTAAAACCAGCGATAATGAATCTCTTTCTAAGTCAATAGCTTGTGTTACATTACCTACACTCATAAAATTACGAATAGTAATATTTTTTATTTTCAGCAAAAGTAATCTACCTCTCTCTTGCAAATGTTCCTGTTTGAATTGGATCTAGACTGATCTCATTTATATTAACATATTCCGGCTGAGAAAGCAACCATAAAATAATTTCAGCGATATATCTGGTATCAATAAGTTTTCTATCCGGATGTTTTTTAATCACATTTGGAGTAGTTAAACTGCCAGGAGATAACAAAGTTGTTTTAACATTTGAACCTCCTATTGCCATATAAGATAAATCTCTATTATAGTTACGTAATGCTTTTTTCTCTGTTGGATATCGCCATGTTCTGCCCTTAACACCAGTATCGGCTGTACTTCCAATATGTATGAAATGTGCAGATACTTTTGAATCAATCACACGATTGTACATTGTTTCTGCTAATAATGTCTGATTAAACTTCCACATCGCAGAACTGTTTATGAATACATTAAAACCTTCTGAAATAAAAAAATCAGCGAGATTATTCTGATTTGACTGATTTGTTAATTCCCAGCCATTTGACCTAGAAGCAGTAGTATAATCAATATTATCCACACTATCAAAAATATGACATATTTCTTTACAAAGTCCATAATCTTTATTACCTGTTATTAATACTTTTTTAGAGGTCATTATAAATCTCTATCAAAACGTTCTTATTAAAACTACCATCTAGTGATGCTAACTGTGATAATACAATTTGGTCAATAGTTTCAAAATGTATCTCTGCACCCATGTCTTCTTCGTGTTCATTTGTTTTGACAGGAACAAGTGTTACATCACGTAATGAGTATGTTTCAATGAATGTATCTTTAATAAAGTTTGCTTCTTCGTATGAAATATCTATATCTAAAGAAATCTTAATTGTTGACTTTGGTAATAGATACTTAACGGGATCATCTAGTAACTGTGATAGTTTAATAGTTTTATACTTTGGTGCATCTTGCCATGTAAAAAATTCAGGCTCACTATTCCATTCTAAGAACATCCATCCTCGTTCATCATCCCATGCATCAGAAAAGTTATGTGGAAATGCATTCCCAGTGTAAATAATATTATTCTTTACCTGTCGTTGATGAAAGTGACCAGTGAATACGTAATCTTGATGGGAGAACATTTCTTGTTTTAGTCCGCCATGATCTGGCATTTCTACCATTGCATTTAATTTAAATGTAGGTAGTTCAAAATGACCAAACATATATTTTGAACGAATACTGGGAACTTTCTTCCACTCGTCACCCACTAGCCAACTTACAAGAGCAACATCGCCTATTACTGTGGTATCATCTACAACTGTTATATTTTCAAATTCTTTAGCAAACTCTACGCTACTGACTTCTCGGCTCTCACGATAAAACAAATCATGGTTACCTTTTATGAAGTATACATTATCAAATGCGTCATTTAGTTTTCGCAAACTTTCAATTGAGTACTTCATTGTTGATATATTTAAACTAGCACGATTATGATGCCAATCACCACCAAAGATGCATGTTTCACATCCTTTCTCTTGTGCTTGTTTGATAAACCAATCAACAAAGTCACTACAATCTTTGTTATGTTGTTGTGCATTATTTCTCATGCCGAAGTGAATATCGGTAAAGAATGCCAATTTTTTGAATAGATTATCACTCATTATCTGCGTAAATCTCTTTAATTGTTTCAGTTGGAATTTGTTCGTCTGTGATATTAGTTTTAATTACTTTTTTCCATCGTTCTTGTGATTTCATTTCATGTTCAAGTTGACGTGTCCAACTCGGTGCTTGTCCTGATTTTTCTAATAGATCATCTCGAATGCCTTGATTTTTCTTCTCAATATTGAGAACACGTGTAAATGAATTATTAACTGCTGCAGTATAATAAGCAAACGGATTATCAGATTTTGCTTCATTAAACTGTAGTCCAATTTGCGTTAATTGTAATAAGGCTTGTCCTCTCATTTCATCAATATATGTGTATCCACGCCAGTTGCCACGTTGTGAGTAACGTTCTACTAGTTTAATATACATATTTGCTAATGTAGCAGTAATCTTTCCAGATGTCAAGTCAAATTCTTTATCTTTATTATAATGTGATATACCGACTTCGGCAATTTCGCCATTTCGTACAACATAATGTTTATATGGTGGAAAATTTAATTTTACCTTATGATCAGCGACAGTTTTAGGATTTAATTTTCTGCCAGGTTCATCTGGAATATGTTCAAATGTCATAACACGGAATACAAGTTCTTCTTCATTGAAGCTATCAACATCAACAACAAAATCTATTTGTTTCTTTTTCTTATCGGTATTCAGCGTCCAACTATTTTTTTGTATACGATCTGCTCTTGATTGTCTTGCCTCTGGCAAACGTGATATTATTTCACTTTTAATATCAAGTTCTCCAGCGATATTATCAATGATAATATCAAATTGATTGAATCTTTCTCGATCTTCAAACCATGAAAAGTTTGATTTTGAAATATGAATTTGCTTTAGCATATCCCTGTTGTTTAAATAATTTTGTCGTCTAGCCATAATTTTAATCTCCTAAAATGTTAGTATTATAATACTACAAAGTAAGATAAAAGTCAACCTTAAAAAATAATACGTGTCAAGTATAAAGTTTAAAATATTCGTAGTTAATACAGTGATAAATACTGTTAATAATCAGGAGATCAATAGCATGGCATATAATCCATATAGTACCTCACAGCCGGTAAACATTTCGGATCCTAGTGGCAGATTGAGTGTCGAAGGTGATGGTATGAGTAGTTTCAATTTTCCATATACCCCTACTATTACAAATATGTCAAATGCAAATTACACACAAGTATCACCTACACATTCTAATTTTCAGCAACAGTTTTTTCAAAGTGGATCAAATGCCACAATTAATGTTACTGCGCCTATAATAATAGAAAATGTTGAACAAGGACAAACTATACTTAGTGCGTTAGATTTTTTTAGAGGTGCTATGAAAATGAGATTTGGAAAAAATGATGAACAGCGTGGCTTGCCACCTCCTGTACTGAGATTTAATGCACATGGAGTTTTTCAAAATATTCCTGTGTTAGTAAATAATTTTGTATATAACTTAGATGCGGATGTTTCGTATATTGATATAGAGACTAGAACTGAACAAAATCCTGAAACTGTAATACAAATGCCAGTTAGTGGAACTTTTGTGATTGATTTTTTAGTTACATATTCACCTAAAAACGTAAGAGATAATTTTACATTAGAAAAATACTTATCAGGTGGTTTAAGAGGAGAAGGATATGTATAGTAATAATTCGCCATGGAGAAATACACGTGTGATGTTTGATAAAATATTAGATATTCAGCAACCTAGATTTATATACAAAGATCCGTTGGACATGGAATATATTATACCACAAAAATTTAATTTACGACCCGACCTAGTCAGTTATGAGAATTATGGTACTGCAAAATATTGGTGGATATTTTCACAACGTAATCCAGATATTATACAGGACCCTATTAATGATTTTACTGCTGGTACAAAAATTAAAATACCCAGTAAAAAAAATATAGATAGAATGGGCTAAAAATGGCACCGCGTAATGTAAGAAATAATAATCCTGGTAATATTAGACATGGAGGCTCTAACTGGAATGGTTCGGTTAAGGGTACTGACCAGTCATTTGTAACTTTTGGATCTCCAGAAATGGGTGTCCGAGCGATGACAAAATTACTATACAAATATAATAGACCGGGATCTGACAATGGTTATAATAGAAGATCAGTTCGTGAAATTATTAATAAGTGGGCGCCCCCTAATGAAAATAATACAACTGCATATGTAAATGCAGTTGCCAAAAAGTTGGGAGTTAGTCCTGATCAAGATATTGATCTATCAGCAAATCCAGCAATTACTGAAAAATTAGTAGGTGCAATTATACAACATGAAGGTGGTAATGAATCTCTAGACCACTTTAGACCATCACTTAAAAAAGGAATTAGTCTAGCAAAAGGTGAGGGCCAAACAACGTTTCCTCCAAAAGATGTCGGCGCTGCAGATTCTGAATCAAGACGAACTTTAACCTCTGAAGAACAAAAAGCATTAACTGAGTTTAAAAGAGCAAGAAAAAATTTAGATGAAGCAAATGCAGATCCTAATGCATCTTCTAGAGATAGGGCTGATGCACAAGAACGATTTGATGCCGCTAAAGCAAATTCTCCATTCACAGTGGCGAATGATGAAACTGACGGATCGATAGTTGGTGATGATGTATCAGATGTCACATTTAACGGTTCAAATAGTAATTCAAATTTCTCAAGTTCGAGTTTAGGAAATATGAAAGAAGTTCTACAGCAAACAGAACAAGCGGGAATGTATTATGAAAATGAACTAGACAACTATGAAAATTATACTTATAATATAGAATTTTTTATTATTCCAAAAGATGACGCTCAAAATTTCTTACAGTTTAAAGACATAGAGTTTGAAAAGACTATAAGAGGAGAATGGCCAGAACAAACAATTCCTAAATTAATAATTGCACAATCAGCAGTAACAACAGAATTTAATATTGATAACTTAGTTGTCGAAAATTTAGGAACTGGTTATGGTAGTGCTGCAAAAATGGTAGGAATAGATAAGGGATTACAATTTGATATAACACAAATTGGTGATAGTGATTTAAATGATACATTGAATTCTGCTGCAAATTTGATGGAATATGTAAATATTAATACGGCTACCTTCTTTATTAAAGTTACATATAATGGATACAGTTATGATAATCCAACCAATATACTAAAATTACCAACTGTTAAAGTTATACCATTTCGAATTGATAAATTTATTGATTTGAATACGACAACAGATGAAACCGGTACTACAACCACTATTAGTGGAACAGTTTCGAATTATGCATCTGTGAGTCATGGAGTAAATACTACTAAAATAGACTTTAATTTTGTAATAGGAGATACATTACAGGAAACACTTAATAATTTTAACGATGAATTGAATACATCTGCCCGGGCTGCTACTAGTTTTAGTTCAGAACAATCAGATTTCGTTAATACTTATGAAATAAAACTCGAATCTGATTTTAAAGATGAGTATTCAAGTACTCCAATGAATGGACCTATTGCTAATAAAAGTGCGGCGAGTAATAATGTTAGTAAAAAAAGCAAAACCAAGTTTAATGTTTCTGAACAAATAGGACAAGTTCCTATAGGAGTAAGTATCATTGATCTGATATATGATATTCTGATTCAGAATGTACAGATAAGACAAGAGTTAACTGCATCAATTGATGGTTTTTCTAAGGTTGTTAGAATTTCTCCAGAAATAATACAGAAGAAGCATAATCCAATCACAAATATAATGTCACATCATACTGTTTATAATATATCCATGCATAAAGAGATAGTAGTTCAAAATGTCACTGACCAAACTGCAAAAATATCATCTACAAATAAAATACTAGATGAAATTTTTCAGACAGGTAGATGTAGAAAATTATATAATTATTATTATACTGGACTAAATGATCAGATATTAGATTTAACTATATCACTAGATAAGCAACTTACTAAAAGTTATTCTCCACCAGGAAATGAATTTTCTTGGAATAAATTTTTACCGGCTGGAATGCAATTAGATAATATATTAGAAAGTAAGCAGTTAGAAAACTTTAATAAAACAGTTTCTTCCTTAGATGATTTTAATAAAAAGAAAACGGAACTTAGTACTACACAACAACAGAAGCAAGAAGAATTACAAAAATTAAAACAGGAACAAGCGAAGTCTGAATTTTCTGGATTAATGGCTGACTTAAACGATCCAGATAACGAAGGCGATATACAATCTACAAATCCAGAATCAAAAGACAAATTCTTTGACGAATTGGGCAAGGCAGAGAGTCTGGCTGACATTCAAGTTGCTGCAAATCGACACGGCATTAACATTACAGAATTTGTCAAAAATTTAGAAACAGGTGAACCACTATTACAAAAAATATCTAAATTAGAAGACGATATTAATAATATTTCTGACGAATTAAGTGAAACAGCATCATCAATAAGTGATTTAACACTTAAAATAGGTTCGGACGATAGAACGATTGCAGAACAAGTTGGAGCAAGTCTCGCAGGGCGTTTTGCGGGATTTAATTCTAACAATGCAAGTACACGTGCAAAATTATTGGGTGATCCTACAGGACTTGTATTGGCAGAAGAATTAAAAGAAGATGGTGATATTTTTAAAAAATTAACAGATGCAGAATTTTCCGACTTAATGGATGCAATGCAATTAAACAGTATTAATTTTATGAATAATATAATACCAATGATGAGAGGGAAAAAATCAGTATCAACGTTTAAATCTACTGACTTGGAAAATATAGAACTTGCAAGAAGTAAATTATTTGAATCATTGAATGGTGATTTAAGTATGGCAAATCTATCTATGACTATTAAAGGTGATCCTTTTTGGATGGAATTTTATATAACTGAAGATGTAAAAAAACAAATAGTTGGCAAGGATAACACATCGGACGCACATAAATCTATCGTTACAAATGTCAACGGAACAAATTATTTATTGTTGGTAGTTAATAAAGCAGATGGAGTAGATGATTTTGATAATATAAAAATTGATAATTTGGATATATTTTTGTATTCTGTAAAGAGTGTTATTAATACATTTGCACAAGGACAATTCACTCAACAATTAAACTGTGTACGCCTGCCTATACCAGATAATTTTAAACGTGTTGAAACAGGTGGAGGAAATAATGTTATTGGTGGATCCGGCAATGGACCCGGCGGCAGTAATGGCATAAATCCCTTTGGAGATTCATCCTTCGGTTCTGATCCACTTGGTGAATTTGCAGGTGCTGATGGCAGTGGTATAAATTCCTTTGGGGATTCACTCTTCGGTTCTGATCCACTTGGTGAATTTGGTGGTAGTGCCATAAATGCCTTCAGAAATATAAACTTTGGTGACGAAACACTTGGCGAATTTGCAGGTGTTGCTAATAATCTAGTCGCATCAATACCCAATGAATTTCAGGATTTGGCTGATGTTGCAGGAATACCTTCGGATATAACTGATGCACTTGGGCGCGATGGTGCTATTGATCCTAGAACAGTTGCCAAAAATTCTTTCAGACATATACATGGAAGTTTAGCAAAGGATGCACATAATTTTATATTCTCATATGCCACACCACATGCATCAGATGTGAATAGACTTGCTGCACTGATGAATGAAGCAGAAATGGCTGCAGCATTTGGATCACCAGAAGCGGCCACGGCAGTTGAAAAAATTAAGAATGATATAAGAAATAAATATGGAAACACAGAAGATGCAAGTGATTTTTTACAACAACAAGTAGATAATGGAGAAATAGTTTCACCTGAATTAGTGGCATTTTTAAACACAAAAGTATATGCAGATAATACAACTGAAGTAATACCACCTAATAATATTAGTGACGTTGACGTTTCAAATATTATGACTGAAATACAGACAATTGAAGGTATGAATTCTTTAAGTGTCGATGAATTAATCGAAACACCAACTAAAACTTTAATGACTCCAACGGTTGATATGTCTCCCAATGCCGATATACCATCTTCACTTCGTATAGAAACTTCTAATTTAATGTTAGGAGGCTTATTACCAATAGAATCTACTGAAGTATATACTGATCCTAGACCTCCCGTAGTTGATTATAATATAGAACAATTAGAATCTCTGGATTTACCAGATGATGTAGTTGATGGATATAAAGAGGTAGCAGACACTCGTAATGGAATAAAGGTAAGAAAATATTTAGATACGCTTCCTCCTGATCAAGTAAAACTATTAAACGAAATAGATAATCCGTACACTGTGTCAACACTTCCTGCCGATCCGCCCGTGACCGCAGAAAAAATTATCAATACTCCAATGAAAACACCTAGAGAAGCAATAATGCAAGCGAGAATACAAGACGCACAAACCCAGATGATTGCAGAAGTAGGTGGCAGTTACAATGATTTGTCAGTGGATGAAAAAAGACATTATAATAATTTGAGTGATGCATATGATGAAATTGATGAAGTTGCACAATTGGATCCCATTCGGAATGAGGCGAAACTACTTAAAATTAATAATGAATTGGACAAATCAATTAGAGTATACAATGACAGATTATCAGGCGGTGACAGTGAATGGAGTTGGAATGATACAGAGGCGCAGGTTCTAGTAGATACAAGGTATGGGGCGCAAAATGATGTTGCTTCTCTTTCATATTCACCAAATGAGTTTACTGCTGAAAGAATAAGAGTTAATCCAGATGGATCAATTGTGGTTGATCTAGACTCAGAGTCTATGCCTACCAGTCCATCGGCTGGTTATGTTTTACCTATTAATGCAATTACTGACATACCAGTGGAAGATTTTACAGAGGAACATCTTGCACAGTATGAATCTGCAAATGCAGTAATGAAGAATCTGTTTACTAGTGATGGTATGACAATTACAAAAGCAGTTACGCCGAATGGTGATTCAGTTACTGTGGTTACCGGATTTACTAATACTGATCTTGCATCTGTATATAATATACCCTTTTCGCCAAATGTATTAGAAGGAGATGTTGTAGATACATCGTCAACAACTATTCTTACAAGACAGTTTCTAGAAAGCACAAAACAAAAAATTGCTGATAGTTATCCCTTAATTGGGACTAGGACTCAGAGTGCGACTGATTACGAGACATGGAAAGAATTTATAATCACTGATCCAACACAGCCACTTGCAGAGTCTCCCACCCGTGTCTATAAAGATTCTAGATTTTTTAGTATGGTAGGAAACCAGAAAATATATGCAGGCTCTGCGCTTGAAAAAAGTTTAATTGAAAGCGATCTCGTAACCAATACGGCATCAAAAACTATGATTGATTATTATAATAAAACATTCGGATCAGATTGGAATGGATTCCGCTGGATAAAAGCGGAATAATAAGTAATATTTCTTTATTATATAAGGTATGACATCAAATGTTAGAAAGTAAAATAAATGTTAGAAAATAAAAACACAAAGACGAAAATGAGAATTCGTATTAACCCGTTTATAATTATTGAAGGCGAAGAGTAAAAATGTATAGCGATGACAACAAAAACGATTTATCAGGTGCTTTAAAGAAGGACAATCTTTCTAATTTAAGTCCCGTGATGAATAATATTCAAAGCGGTATATACCATGCAATAACCGTTGCAGGAAAGCCAGATCCGGAAGGCAGAGGTAGAATTGCTGCTTATGTTCCTAAATTGGGTGGAAATAAAGAAAGACCTGTGTTTTTTCAATATGCATCTCCATTTGGCGGTTCTAATTCATCTGGTAGTTATGGATTCCATGCAGTACCTCCAAGTATAGGAGTTACGATTCTAGTATTCTTTGCTGATAATGGAGAATTAAGTGAAGGATACTGGTTTGCGGTGGCACAAGAAGTACCTGATATTGCAGCAGGTGGTACATCGGGACAAGCAAAAGTAGATGGAACTGGACAAGGCGAGGGCGTTTTTAAAGACAAGCCTAGTGGAAAAATTAATCCCACGGAACTCACTGCCGCACAACGTGATGTTATATCATATGATGATAACGCACCTGAAAATGTTAGTATGGATCAACGTACATGGGATGTTGCTACCGATAAAAATGACAGTGGATTATCTTCCAATAGTTCAACAAGTGATAGTAAAGGCGCAAATCAAGTTTCTGTTGTTCCAGTTACTGAAGAAGTTGTTAAATCAGAAGCATACTATAATGATCTTGCCTATGCACAAGGACCAATAGCAGGAATAGAAACAAAATCGCCATCTAGTACCAGTTCGACTAGTAATAGTAAAGGTGCAGAACAGGTGGCGGCAGAGGTAAATAAAAGATCAAGTATTAGTTCGACTAGTGATAGTAAGGGTTCAGGACAAATACCCGTTATTCCAGGAGGTGAAAAACCGGAAGACGAAGTGAAAACAGGTAGAAATCAGGCAAATTCTGCAAATAATGATGTAAATTCTGATACCCGAACTTTTGATCAAATACCAGAAAATCATCCTAGAAATATAAATCTTGCGGCTCAAGGAATTTATTCCGATAGTGTTAGAGGACAAACAACTGCTTCGCCTTTGAGAAATGCAAATTATGATAACCCAAAACCTAATACTGTATATGGTATTAAAACTCCCGGTTCAACCGCACTTACTATGGATGATGGCAGTGTTGATGATGATGGATTTATTCATCCTAATCAAATAAGATTACAAACAGGTTCAGGTGCAAGTATTATATTAGATGGAACAAATGATTTAATCTATATGGTTAATAGTACGGGGTCAGGATTTATAGAAATTGGACCGTCTGGCGAAGTAATGATATATGCACAAGGATCATTAAGTATGCGCACGGAAAAGGATTTCAACTTACGCGCAGACCAAAATATTAATATAGAATCAGGCGAAAAAATAAACATAAAATCTGGTAATAATTTTGCTGTTAACAGTGGAAATCAAACACATATAAAAAGTGAAGGTTCGCAGTTTTATGATAGTGCTGGCAGTAATCATATAAAAGTAGGAAGTAATATGTATGTTTCGACGGGAGGTATTCTACATTTGAATGGACCACAAGCAGCAAAATCACCTGGACTTAGTACAGTGTCACACAATGATATACAAAACCTAGAAAGTTCTAAAATAGATGAAAGTATCATGTCAACTATGGTATCGCATGAACCAATGATGCGTAGAAAACCTGCTCCTGCTAATACAAGTTCGGGTTCAGGTGCAACTGGAAGTGCAAATGGCGGACAAATACCTGCTACGAAGCCTAATTTAAATAGTGCAGGCGCAAATTCTGCAGATTCTACAGCCGAACAACAACAAATTAATGATCAAAGTATAGAGGAACAAGTGGCTGGTGGTACAGGAACAGTAACTTACTCGGCTAACTTCTCTGGGCAGATACGAAATAAACCAATTCAACCAAAACTATTTTCTATACTAGAAACAGCAGCAAAAGCAACAGGGGTTGAATTAGTTATATTTTCTGGTGGTCAAGATCAGGAGGGTAGAGGTACTAGAAGAACTGGCGGCACAGGTCACGATAATGGATTTGCTGCAGATGTTTGGTTATATAAATCATCGGCTGACAAAGAAAGTGGAAAATTATCAGTGCGAAGAGATACTGGAATTATGAAAAAATTTGCAAGAGAATGTTTTCTTGCTGGAGCAAATGCGGTAGGTGCAGGAGAGGGATATATGGGTGGTGTTGGCGTACATGTTGATATCGCAACATATAGAAATGATCAGGGTATGTGGGGCAAGACACATAGTTGGAGAAGTGCGCCTGGTTGGCTGAAACAGGCAAGAGATGAAGGCGGTTGGAAATATTCGCCTCCTACTAGGAGAGCATAAAATGATTTATGATAAGAAAAAAGGATCACTTTTAAATTATATACAGTTGCCATTGCATGTTATTACTCCATACGGTACATATTTAGGAACAGGATATGACGTTAATTCAATGCCAACATATACCCTATCCTACACTAATGTAATATCCTTTCCAGTAAATCAATTGGTTTTTTCTAATTTGAGTAAAAATAGTATTATAAAGGATACTATTCCGTCACTGACAATAAATGGCAGAAATATTATAGGCTATAACTATGAAATTCCAGATGTTGAGATTAAATATGGTTATATAACTGTTGCTTCTCAACGTATTTCAATTGAAACTGCAAAGATAACAATTGCATCAGCACAACTAATACTTGAGAAACAATTAAGAGCAATTGGTAATGTTTTAGAAAAATTTGTTCATGAACCATTAGGTCAGCCACAATATGATGCACTCATTCATTATTTTTATTATGAAGGTGTAAGTGAGATAGAAAATAGTCCTATCATTAAACTCATTAACAACAGACAATGGTATGATATTACTGATGAAATACAAACAAGTATAAAAAGAGAAAACGGCAGAGTCGATGACCGACTTGCCGCTTTAAGAATTGAAACTGCCAAAATGTGGAGTTATGTGCCTGGATTTAGTTAAAGTTCAGGACGATGCGTAATAACTTCATCTACTAAGCCAAAGTTAAGAGCTTCAGTTGGATTCATAAAGTTGTCACGTTCCATTGCTGCAAGCATATCATCTAGTGTTTTGTTAGCACTATTATGTTTAACATAAATTTCTGTTAGTGACCTTTTCATCTTTAAGATTTCTTTAACTTGAATTTCCATATCAGTTGCTTGACCGCCAGCACCACCGCTTGGCTGATGAATCATATGCCTGGCATTTGGTAAAATATATCGTTTTCCTGCTGCACCAGCAGTTGCCAATAGTGATCCCATAGAACATGCTTGTCCCATTACAGTCGTACTGACATCTGGCTTAATAAATTGCATAGTATCATATATTGCCATACCAGCGGTTACTGCGCCACCCGGAGAGTTAATATAAAAATGGATATCTTTTTCTGGATTTTCACTTTCTAAAAATAGAAATTGTGCACATAGTAAATCTGCTTGGTAGTCATTGACTTCACCAGTTAAAAATATAACACGTTCTTTAAGAAGCCGAGAGAAGATATCATAACTTCGTTCACCATTAGCAGATTGGTCTACAACCATTGGTACTAGAGTTGGCATTAATTATTCCTTATTTGTTTTTGAAGATTCAAGTTTTCGTATTTCTTCTTTCAGTTCGGTAATTCGGTCATATGCAGCATACAAATTTTTCTGAAGTTCATTTATTTCTAACTGAAACATTTCTACTGTAGTTATCATTTGCATTGACAATACTCCATTACTTTTCTGAAAAGGTTCTAGTTTTATTATCTTTGGATCATCATCCATAGTTTTTACTCCCAACATATCTATAATACATCAAAAATATACGATTGTCAAGTGGTATTTTCAAATGTACGAAGTTAATACGATGATAAATACTCTTAATAAAAAGTTTAAGAATGAGAGACATGATGCAGATTAGATTTTCAGGATTTAGTACCAAGAACAAAAACGCAATAAATCATAATCTTTACGGTAAGGATTTGATTATTGAAGATTTGATGAATAATCTTATGACACGCAAAGGTGAACGTATAATGATGCCTACTTACGGTAGCATAATACATGATTTAATATTTGAACCACTTACACCTGAGTTGAAAGATTTAATCAGAAAAGATATAAATTATATAATAGATGGTGATCCACGTGTGCGTCTTGAAGTTTTAAATATAACAGATACCAATCATACTATTGATATTCAACTATCGGTTTCAATAATACCTACAAACGAAAAAGTTGAACTAACATTGAATTTAGAAAGAGAATAACATGGGCCAAGAAAGAGTTGATAACTTATTCGCTAGTGAAAGTTGGAGTGCGGTTTACACTGCATACAGTAATATTAGTTTGAAAGCATATGATTTTGACACTATTAGAGAAGCATTACTTTCTTACGTTAAAACAACATATCCTTCAAAATTTAATGATTTTATAGCAAGTTCAGAATTTATTGCAATCTTAGATTTGGTTGCATATTTAGGACACTCATTGGCTTTCAGACTTGATATGAATACAAGAGAAAATTTCTTGGATACGGCAGAGCGTAAAGAATCTGTACTGAGAATGGCCAAGAATCTTGGCTACTTAAAAACACGACCGATCAATGCACGTGGTTTTATGAAAATTACAAGCGTCACTACGAATCAAGATGTATTTGATAATGCTGGAGATTCACTTTCTAATACCACTATTAATTGGAATGATGCAAATGACACAGACTGGTATGAAAAATTCATTACAGTTTTGGATTCTGCACTATCTAAAAATTCTAAGATTTTAGATCCTATTGCAAAAATTGATATACTCGGTATAGAAAATAATATATACGAAGTCAATGAAAATCCTAATGGCAAATCAGTCTCATATCCTTTCACATCAAATGTTTCGGGTGCAACCCGTTTATTTGAAACTACTAAGGTAGAAATAATTGATGATTCAATTGTAGAATCAGAACCTATGGCATCGAGTAATTTTACAATTGTCAATCGCAACGATAATTTAGGACCAGCAAGTGACAGAACTGGATTTTTTGTATATAGTAAGGCAGGAGAATTAAAATTCCAAGATTTCACATACAATGTTAAATTGTCAAATGTAATAAAAAATATTAATAATATTAATATATCAAATAGTGATGTTTGGTTACAGAAAGTAGATAGCAATGGAAGATATTTTTCAACTGTTTCGTTGATTGACAATCAAAGTAAAGAATCTGCGATATATAATACTATTAAAAATGGATCAGGTGAAATTGCTAGTATTACTACGAATGTTGACAACAGCATAAAAGTTAATTTTCCCGATGGTGTGTTTGGTAATGCAGCATATGGTAATTATAGAGTATGGTTTAGACAAGTAGAAAATCAAAATTTCTCGGTTAATGCAAATGATATAGATAACGTCACAATCATCGTGCCTTATATTGGTGCTGATGACCGACCATATAATTTAACTTTAACAATGTCAACTACCAGAGACTTTAGCGAAAACTTTTCGGCTGAGACATTTGAGAGTGTGAGACAAATTGCACCACGCGCATATTATTCACAAGATAGAATGATAAATGCACAAGATTATAATATATATCCACTAACACTTGGCTCAAATATTATTGCAAAATCAAAAGCAGTTAATACCACATTTGCAGGAAATTCCAGGTTCTTTGAAATGGATGACGTAACCGGCCATCACTCAAATGTAAGTGCGATAGGAACAGACGGTAGTATCTTCTTGGAAGATGATAATATAACAATGAGTCTGAGTTTTAATAGAGAAAATAATCAGATTGACAATTTTATTAGAAATAAAATAACAGAAGTTATAAAGCATCCAAGTTTAATTAATTTATATTATTGTGAAAATATGTACAATCCTAACTCAGTTATTACAGATCCTAATCTTAATTTCAATACCCGAAGTACAAATAAAAGCATCATTGATGTATCATCATCTGTGAATTATAATACTACATATATATATCCTGGTGATCATATATTAGTAAACAGTGGAAATGAAAACACTAAAACATGGACAACTGTCAGTAACATTGAATCTAGTGTTGCTGGATCAGCAATGGATTCATATTTCATCGAATATTTAATTCCCGAGAATAGCGGAGAAATTGATAGAATAGTTAGAGGATATAGAACTAGACTCGAAGACAGTGAAATTAATAATATAAAAATTAATAAAATAGAAGATTTGTCAGTTCAGACATTTACATTGATGTATGAATCAGGTACAACTACAAATGTATGGGGATGGAGATTACATGATGAATTAGTTGATCCTCCACTTGTTGAAGGTACAGATGTGTTTATCACATTTACATATGTTCCTGGTATAAGAGAAAATGAAGCAGCATATACAGCACGTTTCACTGGTAAAAAAATCGTGTTTGACAGTACAAAACAAATAAAGTTTCATTATAATAACAATAAATTTGTTGTTAACAATGAAACAAACTTAGCTGAGCGTGATCGATTATTTCTGAAATATTACTCAACTACTAAAAATTTAGAAGACACGTATGAAGAAACTCAAACTATTCATGTAGGAACAGGTGATATTATTAATATTGTTGAGACCGACGATACTGCAACATTCGATATAAAATGGAAAGATACTCCTGGCGCAGTAATTACAAATACATTTGTGGATACAAATGATTGTTTGGAAGTGGTTGAAAATTTACATACACTGATATCACCTGGAGGATCATCATATGATATTACTCCAGATGAATCTACAACTATAGGAATTTCTCCAACATACACAGTTGCATATACAGTAGATAATTTATCTAGTAAATTATCTACAGAATCATTCAATGATGACATCAGTATAAATTCGATAGATCCAAATTCTCCTGTTGTATCTGCCGGCGCATCAGTTGTTTCGTTTGGGGTGGCATCAATTTCAAATAGTGCTGCTTCAAATACCGCATCCACTGTATATAGTTCAACATATACAGATTCTCAATTAGTTTTGGATGGATTTAAAGGTGAGGTATCTGATACTTATTTTAATATTGCAGCAAATAATGGTAATTTTGCATGGGTAGATGAATCCGAATTGCCTACTGGTAAAACTAGATACAATGCGACTAATAGTGATTTTGGTGTACAAACTGAATTCTTTACACAGTTTGATGGTTCTAACACATATCAATTTATTTTTGATGATATGAGTTCAACTGGTTTTTCTATACAGAATGAAAATAATGATGGCTTAGATCCAGATAGTCCGGATCTGGATATATATTGGAAACAATATGCATTCGCTGAAATAAATTTTACTGCACCGAATGTTGCGCCTGATAACTTTACATTGCAAGATTCAGATGGAATTGATATAGATTTAAAACACTGTGAAATTATAACAACTGATATTGATACTTATAAAATATTATTTTGGACAGTTGATCCTACAAATGGTGGAACAGATAATACTATTACCGTTAATAATATTGGTGGAACTTCCACATTATCAGAATTTAAAGTTCAACTCACTAGAATGGTAAGATGTATAAAAACAGATAGAGTTTCATCATACGCTGACGCAGAAACTTACATAGTTGACAAATATATAACACCTGCAGGATATGTTGATTATAGTAAGGTAAAATTAAGTAGTACTGATATAACTAGAAATCCACATGGTATGCTAGAAGTTCTTTCCAATCAAGATGTGTATAGTGAAGCCGCGGATGATCTTGGCGATATATCAGTAGTAAATTTCTCACATATTGTATTGGAAACATACACAGACCAAAATAATAATATATTATATGAACGTATCAGTGATACAGTTATAGCATATAATGAATCACAAAATGATAGAATACCACCGACCGCTTCATTGAGATTTTTCATAAGTGGAGTCGATGTTACATTAAATGATGGCATATGGCAAGAAAAGACTGCGAACGGATGGGAAATTTTGCCAACTGATAGATATCAATTAGTAGATCCAGATAATAAAGACAAAATTATATATAATGGTGTGACTTATAGAATCCTGAAGGGAAGAAGTTATGTTGAAGACAAATTTATGACATTTAGATGGGATCATTATGCTGATATTGATAAGAGAATTGATCCTGGTACAAGTAATATCATTGATTTATATATTCTTAGTTCGGACTATGTTCGCAGAGTTAATACATGGATAAATGGTGGCTTTAGTGATATCATACCATCGGAACCAACGAACTATGAATTGAAAAAAATTATGCAAGGTATTGAACCTAAAGCAAGTATATCAGATCATATCAGTTATATACCTGTTAAGTTTAAATATCTATTTGGTTCATTTGCTGCAGCAGAGAACCAAGCGGTATTTAAAGTTGTTAAGAAATCAGGAACTTCATACAGTGATAGTGAAATAAAAACGGCAGTTGCAAATGCAGTTAATACATTCTTTGATATTGACAACTGGGATTTTGGAGAAACATTTTACTTTTCAGAATTAGCAGCATATGTACACAGAACTTTGCCTAATTATGTTTCAAGTATTATAATAACACCAAAATATCAAACCGGAGAGTTTTCAAACTTGCTAAGTATTAGTAGTGAACCTACTGAAATTTTCTTGAGTTTAACATCATCCGCAGATGTTAAAATTATTTCTAGTATAGTAGCAGCGGAATTATTGGGCGAATAAAAAATGGCAAATAATAAAATATACAATCTTTTACCAGTACATCTTCAAAATAAAGAGTTAGAGACTATTTTCGATAGTACCCTTGAGAGAGCATTTTCTGCTGGCAGTGTTACGAAAACAAAGGCTTTTATAGGAAGAAAAGAAAAAGGAGTATATAACGACAATGATGCATATGTGTCATTTCCTGATCATCTATTTCAGCGTGACAATTACGGGTTAGAACCTGTATTCTCTAATACTAATATTGGAGACAACATATACTATGATGATTTACTAAATTCAATGTATAATAAAGGATCATTAACTAATGATCATAGAAGATTATTTAAATCTGATACATATACGATTAATTTGCCAATTGATATTGATAAATTCTGTAATTGGGAATTATATTACTGGGTAAATATGGGCTTTACAAGTGAATATGCTCTATACGAATATAAAGTTTATGATTCTGGCTATAGCGAATGGATTAAACAAAAACCATACATACTTAACGGAGAACCAGGAACAGATAATCTTGCACCATTAATTAATGCTAAAGTTGCTCCCAAAGATGATTTCGCTGAAATAGGAGATTATGCTGTTGTAATTTCAAAAAATCAAGTTGTTTACTGGATAAAGACAGTTGACGGCTGGGCAAGGTTGGGCACAAGTGATACGTCATCTCCGACATTTACGCAGTCAGATATAAGACCTGTAACACCAAGCGCAGGTGATACATATGTAAATACATCAGAATTACGAATTACACTTCTCTTGGGAGAAAATAATTATATTCTACGTGATACAATACAAGATCGTTGGAATATAGAAGTTAATCCATATGCATTGCGATTTCCAAATAAGACACAGGGTATAATTAACTTAATAGAATATCGTGAGAATCCAGAAACAAGCACTCCAGATTGGGAAATATATACTGAACTTGCAAATGTCTTTAGTTTAGGCAATAGTAATGATACACATTATATAACTATTGATAAGAATGATGACACTACTAGTTCAATAAATTGGTGGAGTGATAGAAATTCCTGGTATCATTATGATGACATTCGCCAATATATAAATGATGAAAATAAATCATATATAATACAAGCAAAAAGACCTATAATTGAATTTGATCGTAATATTGAATTAAGCGATAGTAGTCAGGCAGCCGTTGAATGGGAAGTACCTACTTTTAAAGTATATGATTCAGAATTAAATACAAGTGAAGATAGTAAAATTTTTCATTACGTTGAAGACGAAGATAGTATCGTTGACAAATTTTTGTCTATACAGGCTTTATTGACTCCTGGTGATTATCAGAGTGAATTTACATTTAATATTGACTTAGCAGATAACGTGACATATAAAATAAATGATACCCATCATAACTTATATATTATAACAGAATTTGATTATAGAAATTTGCGTCATGAATACGGAAAAGCAGAACATAGCATATTGCAGTTGTTACAAGAGGCAAAAACAGATGAGACTATTGACGTTTATGTAGAAGGTATCAAGCAAATTGATAATTATACAGTTTTTGACGGCAAGTTCATTATATTTAATAGTCCGGTAACAGGATATGTATATGTAGATTTTACAACAAAAGATAACGTGGTTATTGATGGCGATACCGCATGGCAACGTATTGATCCAGCACTTGAATATAATCCAGACAATGAAACACATAATGATAGAAACTTTACATACTCTACCGTTTTTGAGCATTTTAAAAGACAAATTGAGACTTCCATTGGACTTACAGGAAATCAAATTGCTGTTAACAACTATCGTAATATAGGTGATAATACTGATAAACTTCGCCACAATAAATTTGGTAGTATTATGGTTCGTAATTCTATTGACATTAAAAAAGCATACTTTGCAATAACCAGAGATGACTATAATCCATATACTGCACTTGAATATATTGCAACTGCATATAATAGTTATAAGAATAATTTTATCAACAATGTACAAGAAATATTGAATACTGCTGATAGTGAAACAATGAGCGATTCTGATATTCTTGAACAGGCAGTAAGTGCAATCGCTCTAGCGAAAAGACAAAACATCAGTGTATTTGATGGCAGTATGATGATAAATGCTGGCGATACTCCAACACATTATATAACAGCAAAAGTTAATCCGATTGTTGCGGGAGCAAAAACTCAGTTTATACCAAGTTCAGTTGCTACAGAAATTGTCTATAATGATAATATTAGTATCTTGATAAATGGTAAAATAGCAACTGATTATAAAATGTTAAATGAGGTTGAAGTTGAGTTTGATAGAACTATCGATGCAGATGATGTAATTGAGGTTAGATATTATACAATATTAAAAGAAACATTTATTCCTCCCAGTGCAACTAAACTAGGATTAAATGCGGTGTATAAGCCTAGATATATAACAGACACTGAATATGATGAAGAAAAAACATTCTTGGTTGGACACGATGGTTCAAAAACCCTAATATGGGGTGACAGAACTGATGACATCACATTAATGTTTGAAAGTTTGGTATATAATAGAATTGAACAAACCGAGAGTAGTACAAGTATAAAGAAAACAAAATATGGTATGTACAGAAATAGTACGATTGAGTATTCTTTAAATGAAAAAAAATATATTATGTATCCATTCTTTAAAAAGTGGATGTTACGTAATAATATTGACAATCTATATAATACAGATTATAATGCTGATGATTATAAAACATGGAATTATCGTGCACGTAATGATGCTTCACCTGGATATTGGCGTGGTATTTTTCAATATGCTTATGGCACAGACCATCCAACAATAGAACCTTGGGTAACAGTTGGGTATAGTATACCACCAGAAGGCTTTGAAATGAATTCTGGTAGATACACTCAGTATGAATTTTGGGAAGAATTAAAATCAACATATTCTACAAATTGGCCTATTCCTATAGATGAAAATGGCGATATTCGCACAATTGATGATTTATTTTTCAATTCGCAAACTACCTTAAAAGAGATTGAATTAATGAACCAAGATTGGGAATTTGGTGACGGTTCTCCTATTGAACAAGCATGGAGACGTAGTAGTGAATACTCGTTTATTGAATTTTTGATGGCAATGATTGCAAAGCCTTTTGAGATAATAGATTTATATTCTGATGAATTAAATACCGTAGTAAATATATTTCATCAAATTGAAAGTATAGATACGGATCGTATACTTAAAGAACAGGAAGGATATGAATTTAAACTAGGATCTAAGTTAGGTGGATTTGTTAATAACTTTAAACTAAACAGTGAAAAAAGTGGATTATCAAATTCAAGATATGCAGAGATTCCAAGAGATAATTATGATTTGTTTATTCACTCTGGTGAGCCAAATCGTTCTGAAAGTTTTAGTGCTATAGTACTAGAAAAAGTTTCATTGGACGTTTCTTATCCTACTTATAATATAGATGATACTGCAACATATCAACAAGAAGATATAGTATATAATCCATCAGATAACAGATATTATGTTCGAAAAGTTGAATCTGCAACGTTTAAAGAAATTACAAAAGAAATAAATTTTGATTATACAGCATGGACACTTATTGCACAACCTAAGATTAAAAAGTTTGGATATAGAATCAATGGATATGATGATTTTAATCCACAATTCTTTACTTTGAATTGGGATATAACATCAGGTGAAAAATTATGGAAAACGCAAGGCGATGAAGCAATTATTAATGATTGGCAAGCAAATGCATTCTATAAACAAGATACATATGTAGTATATCAGGGTGTCCCATATATCTCACTATATGACCATAATAGTAGTGCATCATTCAATGATGATCAAGATACATACTGGAAGATTTTAGAGAGTTGGCCCAGGGTAAATAGAATTGTCGCTAAAGGATATAAAGATACATTTATCGACCAATTGAAAACCCATAACTATGGCGATATATTATATTCAGTAGATGATGTTGCACAACTTCTTATTGGATATCAAAATTATTTAACGACAGTTGGGTGGAGTTTCACTGATATCAATGATTCCGGTGAAAGTGTAAATTTTGAAAGTCTATTGATTAAATTTCTGGAATGGACGGCAGAACAACATGAAATTGGTGAGTTTATAACTTTGACGCCGATATTACTTACTGGCAGTTTTTCTGCTCCATATGGCATTGCTAGTGTTCAAAGAGAAAATAACAAAAATTTCTACAAAGTTCTTGATAGCAGTGGTAGACAAATACCTAGTACAGCAATCAAATTCTTCTCAGAAGGCGATTCTATAACATGGGAATCGGTAGTACCAGTTTATGGCATGAAAATAGATATTGTTGATATAGAACATGCATTTGTTGTTGATCGTATCGATAACTTTGGTGATGTGATTTATGATCCTATTAATCATAATAGAAATTTAAGAATGATGATTGATTGTAATAGAACTGATGACTGGAATGGTACATTAGGAATCGACGGCTACATTGTTCAGAACAATACATTGAACCCCAATTTTGAGACAATGATTTCTGATACTAAATTCTATAGAGATACAATGGTGGATCAAAGTTTGTCAAATATAAATTTGATAAAAGCAAGTCATATTGGGTTTACTCCTAGAAGTTATCTATCAAATCATATGATAGAACGTGAGTCACAATTGGAATTTTATAAAGGATTCATATCAGATAAAGGTACTCCCGGTAGTATCAATAAAATTATTAATAATAATTCTAATTTTTCTGATATTGGTTCTGATGAAGTATGGGCATTAAAACTTGATAGTTATGGAAACTTAAACAGAAATATATCGATTAGTAAGGATATTGAGACTGGAACTATATTCACTGATCCTTACACTGTTACATATGACAGTAATCCATTTTTGTACCGTACAACACCGAGAACAACACCTATTAAAACAACCGGATATGTCAATAGCAGAGATGTTAATTATGTTGTAAGAAACTCTACAATATTAGAAACAACTGTTGGTGAAAATTATTATGAAGGTGATTTGGCATGGATACAATTTGATACACTAAGAGATTGGGATGTTAGAAGATTAAGCGAAGTTGCACAAATTGTATTTGTTGGTGAAACTGAAGATTCACAACTTTACATTGTGTTAATCAATGAAATAGATGTAACCGATACAGTTTATTTAAGAATTAACAATGAGGAAATTGATCCAGAATTAAATGGATATTATTATCTTATTGAAGATGGTACAATAGAAGCATCAGATGGCACTACTGTTTTTAAATATCTTGTCTTTGATACTGATTTTGAACCGATTGCTGTTGAAATTGATACTACAACAGACAATAGTGTTTTTGTTCCATCCAATGATTCAACTGGCGTAGAAGCAATAAGTCTAAATTCTAATCCCAATATAATTGACGGTGAAACACTTGTAATTAATAATACTAGTTTTGTATTTGATTCCAATGATACTGCTGGTTCAACTTCAGCGTTACGTATAGGAGGTGATAATGCTGCAATAGTTAATCCTGTTGTTACACCTGGAGATAAAATTGATATTAGTGTATTTGATCAATTTGATAATCAATTAAATGCTGGCAATAGTATCGTCACATTTACTGGAACAGTAGCACAGGCAACAAACAATGTTACTGCACAAGAAAATGATACTATTACAATTGATGATGTTAATTTTATAGTTAGCAACATTGATACGGGACCTATTGTAGCAACATCGGGAATTGATACGTCTGATTCGCTACCATCTGGATCTGAATTAATTGTTACTGGTGACACCTCTGTAGCATATACAGCAGAAGATATTGTAATTTCTGGAACAGTGAGTAACCCACAAATCACAAGTCCTACGTCTATAATTATTAATGATGATACTATAATATTCACTCCTGTAATAGATGACGCCGGCACTGCAAGTGACCAATCCGATGACACTGTTATTCCATTTGAATTAAGTGATATTATTGATACTATTAATGCATCAACAAATGCGGTCAATGCAACTTCGATTGATAATAAACTTGTATTAACCTCTACTGAACCTTCAGTTACGATACAGGGTTCTACCGCGGTTGATATTTTAGGACTAATCGGGTCTTCACCATATACTGAAACAAAGTTGGGCAATTTAGCAGTACAAATAAACACACAGGCCAACATATCTGCTGCATTACAGAATAACAAACTTGAAATATCCCGTACTGGAAATACAATGTCATTGAGTGGCGAACAATTTGCTGCATTTAATTTCGATAGTTCTGATTTTGATAGAAATTTATCTCCAACTACTGAGAGTATTAAGACACAGATTAACGATCTTAACATTGCCAATGTGACCGCCAGCATTTCTGATGGTAAATTAAAATTAACAAGTAGTGGAATATCATTGCAATTATCAGAAGTTACCGATGGTGCAATGGCTAGACTTGGATTTAATTCTACATCTATTACTGTAAACTCTTTAGAAAATATTATTTCAGATATAAATTCTTCATTGACAACGGTTACATTTTCTGCGAGTAACGTAGATGATAGATTATTAATATCTGGCAATGAATATAAGATTAACATTTCAAATGTACTTGGAACACCACTCACTGCTGTTGGCATTGTTTCTGGTGAATATATATCTAACATTGTATTAAGTCAATCTGCTATACAATTCATATCTCAGATAAACGAACAATCAGATTCAGTATCGGCTCTTATTACATCGGATGGTAGAATTGTTATTAATGTTATCGATCAAATTAGTTTGTCATTTGAAGGAACAAGTCAATTATTATTAGATAAGATTGGACTATATACTGAGTATAGTAATGTTAGTAATATAAACTTTAAAGTGATGAGATGGAAATCTGTTAGATATACTCCAGGATATAACGGAGAATCATTTGATGAATTTTATAGAGATTTGGGTCTTAATGACACTAGTAGATTGTGGGTAGATAACTACACAGGAGATGATGGCTGGGCAGTAATTCTAAGAAATACAGTTGGCAGTCTTCAAGTCTTAAATAGAAAAGCAAAAGAAGTTGATGTAGATTTAATTGATAGAGTTATAATAAAAGAAGATGATACTGAATTTAAAATTCATAATTTATATGATCCTTTAAATTTAAAATTGCCGGGTTCTATAATGAAAGATATAGACTATATTAGTTGGAACGATCCATCAAAATATGATGAATTTCTGAGTAGTGGATTATGGCTTGATGAACATCTAGGAGAAATTTGGTGGGATACAAATAGCACTAGATATTATCGTTATAATGACTACGGTGATGCGAATGGCAATATTATTCCAGATTACACAAAAAGATTTTGGGGTAAAATTGTTGATGGCTCAGTAGTTGAAATTAAACAGTGGGTAAAAAATGAAATATTGCCTGCTGGTATTACATGGTTTAATACCAAAAAAGAGTGGAATGATGCTAAAAACAAAGAAGTCACAACTTATTTCTATTGGACAAGTATAGGAACTTTGCCACGTTATAACAAAGAGTATAGCACTGATGAAATAAGAATGATTATTGAAACTGGTTCTATTAAAAATAAATTTATACCAATTAATAGTAATACTATTGTTTTAAATAATAAAGTGGCACGTTCAAACAAAACAATTACAGTTACGACTGAATATCAAGATACCGTAGATAGACAAGATAAACATACTGATTGGGAAATGATTTCCCGCGAATCAGATAAGCCGATTATGGCAGATTATCTAGAGAGACTTAAAAATAGTATTGCAAACTCCAAAATATCAAATAAATTTCAGGTAAGAGTCAATGAAAACAATATCAATGTTAATGGCGCTATAGTAAAGGATGAGTTTCTATTAGATTTAGATATAGAAGATATATCCGTATCTGTCAATAATGAATTTTTAGAAATTACTGATTTTACTATTGACGGTGATGAATTAATCATTAATAACAATAGGGATGTAATCAAGAATGATGTTGTTCGTGTATATGAATTAGAAAACATCTCAGATAATTTGTTTGAGAATGTAGAATATGCACGTGAAAATTTTAAAGTAATAATTAATACATTCTTTAATAATAAACTACTAAGTTCGGAATTTCCATTTTATGAAGATTATATCAAGTTAGATCACTATATCTTCAACAGTACCAATTGGTATATAGACTCAGACTATGAAACGATTACAAGTTATCAATATCTAGGAAATACGAGAAATATTGATATGCGTAGTATGGCTAATAGTGGTATAAGATCGTTTAAAATAAAAAATCCAGACTATGAAGAATTTTATTTTCCTTATGGCAATCTAGATCAAATTACATTGGTCAATAAAAAAGATGGATCAATGAATTTGAATTTTGACGATATACTTATACCAGGGCAGACAGGCAATGGTGGCGAATCCAAGTATTATACCAATGTTATCAGTACCCAGTTACATGAGTTTATTGACATGATATATTATTATGGGAAAACATCGTTTATTAAAGATGTATTCTTTGATATGTTAAATTATTTGTATACTGAAAATGAACATCCGGAATGGCTGTTTAAAACGAGTTATATTGATTTGACACTATTAAATAAACCATTACGACAATATGCAATTTATCAAAATGATACATATACTGATACTATTGAATATATTATGGAAGCAAAGCCGTATCATACTAAGTTACGTCATGCTCGTAGAATCTATCCATTAAGTGAAGATATTCTTGCCAATGTAGATACACTACATCATATGAAATTAACAATAGACCTGGGCGGTGATTATAGCAGATATGATTATACTACGTATGATGGTGGTATAGCACCAGACGATGAGTTCCTGGATATAAAAGATGGCAAATATGATACTGGCAAAATATTAAGAAATCCATACTCCGTTACCGCAGATAAAGGTGGCATTGACACTGGACTGGTAGATTCACAAATATTAGAATCAACTGTTTTACGAATTGATGAATATTCATCAGATATTACAGATGGTATAGGCAATTCAACACTTGACAAGAAGACGTTTGTAGTGTATGATACATTTGGTAGTGGACATTTAATGCATACTATAGACTCTGATACGGTTGCATCTGTATCGTTGGAAAATGGGTATAGACAAATAACAGTAACCGATGCAAGTAAATTTAAGACTGCGGTTGCAAACAGTGTAATTTTAATTGCAGTTGAAAATTCATCTGGTAAGTTAGAATTTATGCACTATAGTGAAAAAAATGATGCCACAATACATATTAATGAGCGATCATTATTCACTGGGCTAGCAGTTAATATAGAACCTGGAGATACTATTTACATCATGTCTGCTATAGAAAAAATTGCATTTCTTGCAGAACAACTAGAAAGACAACTAATATAGTAGGTTTTAAAAAAATGATAAATAGAATAAGTTCTGGTATAAAAAGAGAGAAATAAATGTTCAATGATAATATCATGTCACAAATTATTGGCACAGTAAAAATATATGACAAAGACACAGGCAAAGTACTTTTAGAAAAAAAGAATGCAATACATCCTGGTAATATGGCATATGCTCTTGCGAGTGCATTAGCAGGCAAACCAACAAGTATAAACTCAAACGGTGGATCACCAATAGTTAATTGGATGGCTTTCGGAAATGGCGGTTCTAAATCTACTACTACATTAGAATATAGAGCACCCAGGGTTTTTGGAAATTATGACCAGTTACCAATACCTTCAAGTAACTCAACTTTATATGCAAAGACATATGAACAGTTAACTACTAATACAGTTTACTATGCTGGTGAAATGATGGATACAAACGAGTCTGTTCCAGAAAATACTGCAAAAATTGTATGTTCAGTTGAAGTGGACCACAATGCATATGAAGAATCAGTTAAAATAATTGATCCTGGTCTACGTTTACCAGAAACAGACAGTTCACCAGATACGAATAGTGTAAATGCATTTACAATTGATGAAATTGGACTAATGGCAGGAGTGACTAGTGATGGCGCAATGGATGAATCGAAGACGATGATGTTAACACATGTTACTTTTCATCCTGTATTACTATCAGCAAATAGAACAATTATAATCGATTACACAATAACAATACAAGTAAATTAAGAAGGAGTAACGAATGTCACCACAAAGTTACCCTCTAACAAGTCAGTTTACGTCAGATGATTTTAACTTATTGGCAAATGATATCAATGAAATAGTTGGTACAGGGGCAGGCGATTCTGGTTATGGGCAAACTCAGTTATTCGTTAATCATGTTAATCGTGGCCAACAGTTAAGTAAGAGAAATTGGATGGAATTATTTTATTCAATACGATTTGCAGCGGCACATCAGGGCACCGAATTAACAACTAGTGCAAATATATATAATGGTGATTTTACTAAATTAGACACTGTAATTCATACTATTGATACTATCAAAGACGATATTATTAATATTAGACAGAATAAATTAAATTATACATTGTTAAAAATGTCAACACAACAAAACGTTCTTAGTGCAATGCATACCTATTTGAATCCAAATCAAAATCTCGAAGCAACTCCAGACGAAACATGGAAAGTTAGATTAGATGAACAGAAATTTGAATTCCGTGCAAAATTTAAAAGTGAAGACGCAAGGCGTCAATATTTCAATGCAGGTGGTGAAATAAGAATACAAACAGAACTAAGTGATTACCCAACTGGCTATATACCAAGTTCATCATGGGCATCTTTACTGGACGATGTGGGTAATATTATCTTTAGTCACATTGCAACAAAATCTTCAAATAATGTAGGTGTACCCGGCGTAGGATTTAATGAAATGACTACGACATACAAAAAAGTGTTTCATAAAAAAGTTACTGTAATGCTAAACGATCCAAGTCCTCTAGATGATGTCACTGAACATCAAATTGAAGTTTGGGCAAGATTCTCTACAGTAGAAATAGGTAGTATGGAATTTTATGTATTATTGAGAAATGATCCAGACAGAGATCCAGATGGTTATCTAGGATATAGTGGCTATGGTGGTTATGGTGGTTATTATCCCGACCAAGTAACGTATGGTGATTGGGTTGAAGGCAATTTATCGGTTTATATTTCTCAACAACGTGCGGATGATGCAGATACATCAAATTTAGGTGTGGTGTCGGAGATGCCAGTGTATAGTATAATAACTGACTTTGTTGGAATAATTATGTCATAATTAGTAATACTAAAATAAAAACTTCTTGACATTTTAAAAAATTTATAGTATAGTAATAGTATATTACTGTAAGTCTTAGTCGTGGAGTAACTAGTGGAAGAAAATTTAGAAAATATTTTGTCGTACAAAAATACAATGCGTAATTTTAATTTAAATAGAAAAGTTATGCAAGATAAAGTAATGAACGAATTACATGTTTATCAAAATGGTGGCACATTTGTTGTGACCCAAGAATTAATAGGATTTTTAAATTATTTAGTTCAGTCTGATAAAATGAATGTAAATATATTGGACAAAAATAATTTACCTATTAATATTGCTGATGTAAATGAATTCTTAGAACTAGTATCAGAACGATATTTTTCTTCCCTTAACTTTTACTATCAAGAATATGAACAACTTAGAAGTTCCACAAAAATTGAAATTGCATTAGATTTATAAATGACAAAAGGTATAATAATTTTTGCACAGAACAACGATTATGTTGATTATGTAAAAATATCGTGTGCAAGTGCTGGATATGCCAGAAAGTATCTTTCTGGCTTTGATGAAATATGTCTTATAACAGACGAATCATCATTAAATGAAAATCGTAAATTGGTTGACTGTTATTTTGATAGAACTATTGTTATACCAAAAAGTACAGATAGTACCATGCGAAAATACCGCGATACTATTAAGAACGTAGAAGGTGCACCGTTTATTAATAAAAGTCGAGGTGATGTTTACTCTCTATCTCCATATGATGAAACACTGGTAATAGATTGTGATTATTTTATTATGACAAACCAGTTAGATGGCGTATGGGGTAGTCGCAATGATTTTATGATTACCAAAGATTTTACCGATATATCACAAACAAAAACTTCAAATACTGCCAGACTTAATGATATTAGCATAGATATGTATTGGGCTACTGTAATATACTTTAGAAAATGTGAATTCTCTTCGAATCTATTCAAATTGGTAAATCATATTAAGAATAACTATAGGTATTATTATAATCTTTATAAATGTGATGTGGCATTATATAGAAATGATCATACATTCAGTATTGCATTGCATATTCTGAATGGTGAAGTAAATGCTATAGTACCAAATCTTCCCTTCAATAAACTTGTTAATAGTTTTGATACCGATCAAATTTTAAGAGTCGATGGACCTGATAACATTGTTATGATAACTGCTAAAAATCGCACAGTCAGAAATATAGTAAGATTGCAACGATCCGATCTTCACATTATGAATAAACGAAGCATTACAAAACATTTGGATTCGTTTTTTGAAAATGGAATTACATTATGAGTAGAGGATATATTGTAATAGCCCAAAATACAGATGAGCATGATTATCTAAGAATGGCATACGCACTTGCACTGAGCATTAAGACCACGCAACGTGAAAATGCAATTTGCTTGTGTGTTGATAAAAAAACAAGTGACAGATTGGAACAAAAGTGTTGTGATGTATTTGATTACATTGTAGATATTCCATGGAATGACGATGCACTTAATAGCACATGGAAAATAGAGAACAAATGGAAGTATATTAACATGTCTCCATTTGATGAAACAATAATATTAGATACAGATCAATTATTTACAAAATCGATTGACCATTGGTGGGATATGCTAGGTGATAGCAAGTATGATGTGTTATTATGTACAAACCCTAGAACATTCAGAGATGAACCAATAATCTCTGATTTTTATAGAAAGAAATTTACAGACTGTGAGTTACCTGATGTATATAGCAATTTTACATACTTTAATAAGTCTGAAGTTTCTTATGAATTCTTTCGATTAGTTGAAAGGATTATAAACAACTGGGAATTATACTATAATGAGTTCTTAAAAGGCAAAGGCCAAGATTGGGTAAGTGCGGATGTAGCATATGCACTTGCTGCTAAAATACTAGGTAAAGAAAAATTTATATCTAGTTTGCCTTTTCCTGCATTTGTGCATATGAAAAGTTATATTCAAAACATTCCTGAAAAAAATATTTTCTCTGATTGGCAAGATACATTAACAAGCAATGTATCTGATGATTTGGAAATTAATATACATAACTTCATTCAAACATTGCCGTTTCATTATGTTGAAAAAGATTGGTTGACAAATGATATGATTAAACAATATGAGAATGTATATGATCCGTAGTATAAAAACTCTAAGTTCTGACAACCCATTTAAAGTCGTATACTTTGATTCAGATGGTACAATTCTTTCCTTTGAAAATAGAGTTGATAAAAATAATAAAAATAATTTCGCATACTTTTCTGCTGCTGATTTGTTGAGATTTCTTGATGGTACCTATGTTATCAATGGGTACAATGTGGTTTTTAAAAAAGATGAGATGCATTACGTAATTGTTAGAAGAGATTCAGCTAAGTATATTGTAAAAAATAACGCTAGTAATAATATTCGCCATATAGATTATCATTCATCACCAGATTTAAAAATTTATGTGACAGATGATGGATTCGATATCTTGGCAACATCTAACCTGGAAGAATTTTTTGTTGAACAAAATAATGATAAAGATATTATCATTAAAAACAATAAATCACATAAATTTTATATAACAATGAAAAATGAATCAGGATTATTAATTGACACAATTGAATTAGATTACTCTAAAATTTTAACGGGTAAAAAACAGACAATTAAATACGAACATAAATATAAGAAAATAAGTATATATGCTGATTACATTTTTACTACATACAGTATGGAGGATATAAGAGAACAAAGATGACAAAGCTTATTATAAAAGATTTAAGTATATTCTATCTTAGTTACGATGAACCGAACAAAGAAGAACACTATGTAGACCTACTAAGTAAATTTCCAATGGCACAGAGGATTGATGGTGTTAAAGGATTTGATAATGCACATAAGGCATGTGCCCGTGCTAGTAAAACTGATAGATTTATTACGATAGATGGTGATAATATTGTAGATAAAAAGTTTTTTGATATCACATTATCTTTTCCTGAGAACACAGATTTGAGTCACAGCGTAATATCGTGGGGAGCTAAAAATCTTACTAATGGATTGGTCTATGGCAATGGTGGAATTAAATGCTGGCCAGTTCAATTAGTATTAGATATGCGCACACATGAGAACGCAGATAGTGAAACCAAGAAACTTGACTTTTGTTGGGATCTAGACTATAAGCAAATGAATAATACATATTCAATGATATTTAATAGTGGCTCGCCATTTCAAGCGTTTCGCAGTGGATATCGTGAAGGAGTAAAAATGTCGCTTGATGAAGGTACTAGAGTACCGCCAAGTGAGTTTAATAGAAGAATATGGCCTAAAAATTATGAAAGACTACTGACATGGTGCAATATTGGATCTGATGTTGAAAATGGTCTATGGGCAGTATTAGGTGCTAGGATGGGATGCTATGATGTAAATTTCAATTCAGATTTTATCATTGAGAGTATCAGTAATTATGATTGGTTTAAAACGTTTTTTTATGATACTGTTTATTCTGAGTTATCAAAGAATGAAGATTTACTGTATGATCGTACATTAACATTAGGAGACTATCTATGTGAAAATCTTGGTATGGAGATGTGTGATCCTACACCAGAACTATCACGCTACTTTAAACGTGTTTATAATAATCCAAAGAGAGTTCATAATCCTTTGGCAACTGAAAAGTCAACCGGCTGGGACAAATAAAGGAAATTACAATGGTTAAAAAAATTAGACTAATACCGGAAAATGATACAACTGTAGCAGAAAGAAATTCAACAGATTTCAATAATGAAATTTTAGAACTTGCTAAAACAATGGATTGGAAATTGTGGGAAATACTACAATCCGTCCAACGACTTGAAACAAGACTCGATGAACTTGAGACAGACAAGGATTAATACATGCCCCTCGGACCGCAGGAATTTTATAATAGACTTGATCATCACCACGATGAAGCCAAAGACTGGGTTGTGGTTAATTGGAATTTAGGAAATATGTGCAATTTCACATGTTCCTATTGTCCAAGTATTCTAAATGACGGCAGTTTTGGATGGAATGACTTTGATGTTGTAAAGAAATTCATAGATTCTACGATTGCTCATTATCATCCTAGAACTGTATATTTTGAATTTACAGGTGGAGAAGTAACACTCTGGAAAGATTTTATTAAATGTGCAGAGTACATCAAAGAAATTGGTCATGATATAGGATTCATTAGCAATAGTAGTAGAACGATTCGCTGGTGGGAAAAGAATAAAACAAAATTTGACCATGTATGTCTTTCATATCATCCAGAAGAAGGCGATGCAGAGCATTTCATCGAAGTTGTAAAAATAATGAGTCAACAATGTAGAACACATGTAAATGTTATGATGCATTACGACCCAGAGATATGGCCAAGATGTCAAAAGGTGGCTGAAAGTGTAATAGACATTCCAAATATATCACTTGCATTACAGCCACTAATCATTGATTTTGGTGAAACATTATATGATTATACTCCAGAACAGATTGAATATATTGACAATCAATGGTGGGGATTAGGTAATAAAATACAGCATGATAAGAAATGGAAAATTTATCGTGGTAGTATGGATATGCATGATGATGTCAATAACATGAAACAAAATAGTAGTGCTCATCGTTTTATTAACGATAAGACAAATAACTGGAAAGGTTGGTTGTGTTGGAGTGGTGTTGAACAAATTGTTGTAGATTTCGATGGCAGTGTTATGATAGGATGGTGTAGAGTTGGCGGAATACTTGGAAATATGAAATATCCTGAATCTATTAAATGGCCTACTAAACCTGTAATGTGTACAAAAAGTATGTGTCATTGTAACTTTGACATTATGAGTAAAAAAGTACTTCCTAAAAATAGATATGAGGTTTTGGAAGATGCCTATTAAATCAGATCCTCGGATCCCATTAGATAATAAACAACTACGTGTGTATGATACGAATGGCAAGTTTATTAGAATGAGTGTGGATGAGGCTATTGCAAGAGAACATAACAAATGGAAGGGATGGCAGTGTAGTGCAGGAGTGCGTGGACTTTATATAGATTACGATGGTAATATATGGAATGGTAACTGTGCCAGTAGTCATAGAAATAGTACTGCACATCATGATACAACTGTAGAAGGCTGGAGGGTTGAACGTGAAAGAATATTCGGTTCTTATCCGCATATTGAATGGTATAATGAAAATACTATAGGTGGCTGGCCGTTGCCTAAGAACGGCTGGGAAACATGCGAACAACATATTAAACTACAAGATGCGTTGAAAGAAGCAGAAGAAACTTTTTTTAAGAATTTAGGAAAGAACATTCAAACAGATAATATTGATACAACTGCAAGTGCATGGAAATGGGAAAGTACATTAGATGACATACCAAAAAATTGGGGATTATTAGGCAATATTCGTGAAGGTATTGACATACCTGAAAATTATACAGTTTGTCCTTTTAAGAGTTGTGGCTGCGGTGCGGATGTAATTTTAAGTAAAGCAAAAACCGTAGAACATATGAAGTTACTGGACGTGACTCATAATCAATATGATGGCACTAAACGTGGCGGTAAGAATTATATCACTGATAATATAGATGAAAGTGTTGGAGTAGAAATGAACTTTCCTATTCCATATCAAATCTTGTGGGACATTGGAAGACGATGTAATTATGCATGTGACTATTGTTGGCCGGCAGTTCATAGTAATACTGAAAAGTTTCCATCGTTTGAATCTGTTATTAATACTATCGATATGATTATAGATAATTGGAGTAATGGCGAACAAATCAGATGGAATTTTGGTGGAGGTGAACCTACCATGCATCCACAATTCATTGACATTTTAAAATATTTAAAGTCCCGAAATCAATGGATATTGGTAACTACAAATGGTAGTCGAAGTACAAAATTCTGGAGTGAAGCAACACAATACATAAATAGTGTTAATATGAGTGCACATTTTGCAAGTATGGATTTGTATCGCGGTAATGAAGATAGATTTTTAGATAACTGTAAAATAATAATGAAACACCATGATATTATAGATGATGACTTATGGTTAGAAATAAAACTAATGACCCCACCAGGATTTCTTGATCGTGCACAACAACTCAAAGATAGAATTACAGAAATTCCAGAATGGAATACAACTGGAGCAAATGGAAGAATGAAAGGCTCACTTAGTTTAGTGCCTATTCGTGACATCAATGATGCAGAATCTCTTGTAAATTACAGTGATAATGAAATAGAATTTTTCAAGGAACAATAATGAATCATAATGATTTTATTAATGCGCATCCAATACTGATAGTGTATCCTGCTGGTCTTGGTGGCGAACACATTGCTCATACACTTAGTACATGCTGTGATCAATTTGAAGACATATACACGTGGGTAAATAAAAATGTGAATCAATATCATTCAATATGTGCGTTACGATATATGGATTTAGTAGAAGATATAACTAAATTTGAGAATGGTATTGAAACAAGATACAAGGGTGATTTCGTTTCTATTAAAAAACGAATTATTGTAAAAGACCATCCAAGCAATAATTCTATAGAATTTTATAAAAGATATTTACCAGATATTACGATAATTTATATTGACTTAGCATTTCCTAAAAAAGATTCAATAGACTATTTTGCCGATCTAGCGATAAAAAAGTTAGCGGTAAAAGTAGATTGTCCTATTACTGTTGATTTTATAAACTCAACAATTTCTACTACACTGTCAGAAAAACAACAACAATTTATGATAGATGAAACAAAAAAATTTGATTGGGTTTGGAGACATGAACTTTATGCACTATTAAATGATTTGTTAGAATCTAATAATTATAAAAATCCTGTTTCATATGACACACATCACTCATCGATTGTTAAAAATAAAAACATACGATTGAAGCACACCAGTGACATAAATGTCCTTAAAGAAGACCATAAAGAATCTTTAATAAATACATACATAACTTTTTTACCAAAGTATGTAAGAACTTTTAAGAATTTACATGTTGTTGATTCTGATAACTTAGATAAAGATTCTACCATATTCTGGCAAAAAATAAAAAAAATAGTACCAAAATTGGACACTGATAAAGCGATTGGCATAACGAATCGTTGGATAGAAAATAATAATAAATTAGGACAGCCAAATGAATGATGATGGATTAAAATATGAGGAAATTGATACTGATAATAAATTTGACTTGTCAGTATTTAGAACATCTGAACAGAGAATTGATATGGTTCAAGATCCAGAGTGTCCCAAGGATGTGTTAGAGAGCGTTGTTGAACATGATTTAGATAAGTCAGTTGTTTTAGGAACATTAATTGCCACACATATAGATGACAAATTGATTAAATCTATATCGGTTAAATTTGATTACACTGTAGATGAACTACATGCTATGCGATCAGTGATGATTGCGAAGAAAGATGATGGAAGAAGAAAGTCATTCTGTGCAGTGCCATGGAATCATGTTAGTACAAATGCAAATGGCACAGTCAGAATGTGTTGTCAGATGATTAATAATCAAGGCTTTGATGGTGAAGAGGCATATGGCACTGTCTTTAAAGATGACGGCACTGCGCTTACGACAACTGATAACATATCGGAACATAGAAATTCCACAGCATGGAAAAAGTTAAGAAAAGAAATGCTTAGTGGGCAACGTTCGGAGATATGCAAGTTATGTTGGGATGAGGAAGATAATGGTATCGGTAGTAGACGAACTTGGACCAATCAAGCATTTAATCAAACTTTTGATAATGCAATTTTGAATACTGCAGAAGATGGTTCTATAAATCATGAAGATTTTCCTATTGAACATTGGGATCTAAGATTTGGTAATAAGTGTAACTTAGCATGTCGTAGTTGTGGACCAACAGATAGTAATTTATGGTATAAAGATTGGGAGAAGTTTACAGGTAAGAATACATTTTTTAATCGTGGAATAGGAGATGTTACTATTGAAACAGATGAAAACGGTTCTGCAATTGTTAAAGATTCTCCATTTGAATGGTTTGACAAAACTGACTTAGTTTCAAATATAAAAAATGAAATTTCAAATATAAAAAGATTTTATTTTACTGGCGGAGAACCTACTATAAATCATACACATAGAGAGTTACTGCAGTATACGATAGATAATGGATATGCCAAAGATTTAATTTTAGACTACAATACTAATATGGCTGGTGTACCAGGTGCTATATTTAAACAGTGGAAGAAATTTAAGGAAGTTAATTTGGGAATGAGCATTGATGGTATATATGAACATTTTGAGTATATCAGATATCCTGGAAAATGGAATACTGCTTATAAGAATATGAAACGTATTGACAATAATGAATTTACAAATCTTAAAGCAAGCGTAACAATGACAGTCAGTATTATGAATGTGTTACATTTGTTAGATATGCAATGGTGGATGCGTGAACAAAACTGGAATACCATCGATAGTAATATCATTGTTCATAACTTATATGGACCAGATTATTTAAACACTCAAAATATTCCTAAATCAATGAAATCATATATCACAAATCGTTATCGTAAATTTTATGTTGATATTAGAAAGAAATGGCCGGATGATAACGCATGGTTAAGTCTTACAGAGACCCGTCTTGAAGCAGTATTAACACATATGAATTCAGTAGAAGATGACCCATCACAATGGAAAACATTTTTCGCTTCAGGAAAGAAATTAGATGAAATAAGAAAAGAAAATTGGAAAGAAAGTTTGGAAGATATATATAAAATGGTTCAGTTTTGTACTGCTAAGGAAATGAGGAAAAAAGATGTCAAATTGGCAACAACAGGTAAAAGATAATAAACACTTTTGTGTGCTGCCATTTACGCATATGCATTTGAGTACAGATAACGCTGCAAAATTATGCTGTGTTGCCGACTGGAGAGAAAGTTTATTTGAAGATTTAACTGATAAAACATTTGAAGAAATTTGGAATAGTCCTGCATATCAAAAAATTAGACAAGATATGATTGATGGAAAACCAATTAAGGCATGTCATATGTGCTATGCATTAGATGAAAAAGGAGGCGGCAGTGATAGATGGGCACATAATAATTACTTTAAAGCGCCAACGCATGATTGGGATATTTCAGTAGAGACTGGTAATACAACAGAAAAACCATTGTGGTTAGATTTGCGTCCTGGTAGATTTTGTAATCTAGGATGTAGAATGTGCTTTGTTGCAGTTAGTAGTACGTTTGCAGATGAACACAAAAAGCATCCAGAATTAGAAGAAGTAACTGGCGAAAGTTGGTTTGAATTACAAGAGTGGATTAATAATCCAACTATGTATGAAAGTTTACAAGCACTTATTCCTCATATAAAAACCATAAAGTTGGCAGGCGGCGAACCATTATTCATGCCTGGTGTTATTAAATTTCTTAAATGGTGCGTTGATTCTGGTAATACACATTTACATTTAGATATAACAACCAATGGTACCAGAGGAAAAGGTAAAGTAATTAACTGGTTAGAAAAGTTTGATAGTGTTGATATTCAATATAGCATTGATGGCATAGGATATACAAATGATTATATACGTCATCCGAGCGAGTGGAATACTATTGAAACTAATTATCATATGTACAGGAATATTAGTAGTGTAAGCACAGTAAATATATTGAGTACAGTTCAAGCCTATAATGTTTTTGATTTACCTAATATTATTGACTTTTGGAAAGAACATGAAGAACATAGCAATAATATATTAGTTTTTAATCATGTGAATTGGCCAGAAGATATGAGCATAGACATAATTCCACACGATGATAGAATGAAAATTGCTGATCAGATCGAACAGCGAGTTGAAACCCTACCTGAGTATAGAAAAACACAATGCAGAATGGATGCAACGGTATTCAGACTTCGGAGTAAATTTGATGACCTAGATGCCCGTAGACTTAACTGGGCAAAACGAACAGTTAAATATGATCAGATACGTAATCAAGATATAGGATTGGTACATCCTAAATTAGCGGAGTATAGAGACCAATGGCTAAAAATAAAGATATAATCTTTGAAAGCGAAGATCGTGATGAGGTTATTAAAAAACTTATTGAGCAAGATCGAATAGATCATGCTGAAAGTCATCTGGGTGATACTGAAAGAATACCAGTAGTACAAAATAAAGTACACCCACGAGGATATAATTATTACACTGAAGTAAACCCATATGAAAGTAATGATGGAATTTCCATGATTATTGCACCAGCATGGGGAATTATTTTTCCTCCATATAATATTGCAAGACTCAGTGGTTTACTTAGACATTATGGATATCGTGTCAATGTCTATGACTTAAACGTTGAGTGCTATCATTATTGTAAAGAAAATCATGATAAAGATTATTGGGAAAGTAGGTATTATTTCGCATGGGAGCGCCCTGTTTATGATGATGAAGTTTTTCCAATTATTAAACCTAAATTAGATGAATGCATTGATAGAATTATTGAACAAGGCGATGACATAGTTGGATTTAGTGTATACTTGACCAACCTGTTGAGTACAATGTACATGATTGAAAAAATTAAAGAACGCAGTCCATCAACTAAGATTGTAGTAGGTGGACCAGAAGCGTTTAATGATTGGTTCGAGGATCTAATTTATTCAACACTTGATTTTAAATCCGGAATTATTGATTATCGTGTTACGGGCGAAGGTGAACAAGAACTATTAACATTATTAGAAAACTATAAAGAACTTCCAATGAATAAAGAGATGGTTACATTTGGTGGTTTTCAGAGTAAACTAGATTTAAATCAATTGCCATTTCCAGATTACAGTGATTATGACTTAAATCTATATCAACATCCGGAAGGAGCAAGTATTGAGACTAGCAGAGGCTGTGTTGCTAAGTGCAGTTTCTGTGCTGAAACCTGGTTTTGGAAATATAGATTTAGAACAAGTGATCGTGTCATTGATGAAATGCAATATCAAATAGATACATATGGTACTCGTCGGTTCTGGTTTGTAGATAGTCTTGCGAATGGTGCATTTAAAGAATTCAAAAATCTCGTAAACATGATTATTGATAAAAAACTTGATATCAGGTGGAATAGTTACGCACGTTGTGATGGACGGATGGATTTAGAACTATTTCAGAAGATTGCTGATAGTGGATGTATGAGTCTAAGTTTCGGAGTCGAAAGTGGCAGTGAAAAAGTTTTAGACGATATGAAGAAAAAGGTAAAAGTTTGGGAAATTGAAAATAATCTACGTGATGGTGCTAAAGTTGGTATGAAGAATCACGTTAACTGGGTTGTAGGATTTCCTACTGAAGGTCCAGCCGAATTTCTGCATAGTTTACATGTTTTACATAACACAAGAAAATGGATGTTTGCAATTAGTCCTGGAATGACATGTGGAGATGCGCCATTTAGTGACCTGAATGTTAATTGGGCAGATTATAAATTACAATGGATAGACAAACCATGGGATAATACATTTATGAGTAATTGGTATACAGAAGATTATGCTAATACTATTTTACATAGATTTATTAGATTAAAGTTTATGCAGATTTGGTTATATCTTGCTGTGAATATCGCAGATGGAACAGTAAAAAATGCACAGTATCGACCTGGTCTAACACAATTTTTTGATTTTAAACAATTAACCAATGATGATTTTGTAGATTATGTTCCACAAGAAACTGGACAATCATTTGACTATTTCAGCGGCGACACTGAGAAATTACAATTTAGTGCAAGTTTAGCAAATGAATATTTGCCATTTGCTTGGATTCTATATAAAACATATGGTGCATTTGAATTAAATATGCATCATGATTTAGATGACGACCTGTCCGAGTTTGGAGGATTTATTGTAAGTCCATATTGGGGAACTATTAATATGCGGGTTGATGAAAATGAACAACTTACTTTTAAAGTTGAGCATAGATTTAAACATGAAACTACTAGAGAGGATCCAAGAGTATTAAACGATGAAGTGCGTCGGCAAGATATGAGTTTTGATACACAAGTATATACATTGGAATGTAATATAAATGATTTTAATGGAATCGTAAAAAAATGACAACACCAAAGTGGATTAACATAAAATTTAAAAATCATTTGTCTGTTAAAATTGAACTTCTACAAAATGAATTTGTGGACTCTTGGTATCGTGCTTTTATTAATAATCGGCATATTGCCAGATGGACAAGAGACCATGCAATATTGTTACAGCAAGGTGACCATTCTCCCAATTATACTGAACATGCTAAGATGATCGTTGACCAAATCAATACAGCAATACGTACCATAGAAAAAATTTCAGGCAGAAAATGGATAGGGTATGCTTACATTGGTATGTCATGGGAAACGACTAATTATTTACATCGTGGATTTACAACAAGCATGATTACGAAATATAAAACTCCGTATTTAAGTAAAAAGTTACAAAAAGATATCTTCGATATGAAGAAAAATGGAGTAACACATTATGAAATATCTGATTTTATTCTAAATCATCCAACACTTGAAGATTTTTATCAATTATCGGATGATAAAAATGATGAATTTTTTAATGCGTTAGAGAAAATAAATTCATATATACATTTTTACGAATCTGCATATCTACGTTCTTCCAGAGCAAATGAACTTGATAGAAACAATGGTTGTTTAGTATTTGATATTGATGGCAAAACGGTAGATGGCGGATGGCATGAGAAATTTTATGAAGAAATGGTGCAACCAGACTTCTCACAATTTGCATTTCAAGGTTCTGAATATAACGTGTATGCTCTTAAAAAGATTTTAGGAAAAGATTATCTAACTGCATATTTTCAATTTGATGATCCTACTGCTTGGGATATTAGTAATATGATGATAATTGATGGAACATTTGAAATAGACTATAATGATAATTATAATTATCTCTATAATAGTACTGGATTTAATCATTGGATTGAACATTTTGAGTTACAAAACAGAAACATATTCAATAACTACCAGATAGGAAAAGTCGTAAATCAAGAATTTTTAACTACTATTAAAAGTATGCAACCAACGAATATTGTCAATAATAATATTGAAACGGTGAGTCGTATGTCGGAAACGCATTATTTGGGTGATAATTGGGATATTATATCAATTGAATCTGAAGATGGTATTATTTTTTAAGAAAAGAAAGAACACAATGATAAAGCATTATGACGATACTTGGCAGTTTTATATAAGACAACTTCAATATACTAGCCGTCGTGGTGATTATATGCCATACTTTATGAATACAAGTTTATATAACTTCATTGAAAGTTGCGATAATAATATCTTAGATATTGGATGTGGTGAAAATAATTTAAAATTATTTTATCCTAATATATATGGTGTAGATCGAACACTGGAAGCAGATACATTTGCATATATAGATGATAAAGCATTTGAAGACTTGCAAAAATTTAATTATGGAATCGCTGTGAACAGTTTGCATTTTGGAAACATACATGAAAATCTAGAACGTGCACTATCCAAGTGTGATAAAATGTGGATAAGTTTCAATGAAAATCAGCCCATTGATGAATGGAAAAAAATTGAAACCTGGAAACAATATGGTGATGTAGAATACTTTTGGCATGGACAAAAAGAAACCACCCGAGAAGAAATATACACACATCTAGCAAATGATCAATTATACTGGTATCTTGCTAAACTAAATAACAGAACTATTGATCAAGATGTAGAAATTGTATATCATAATACAGTGCATCGTGATCCGTTTTTTGGTGTTGTTAGAGTGATAATTAAATGAATGATTCAAAACTAATATTCTTTACAGGTGTACCTGGATCTCGGTGGAGTGGCATTGCCAGAGAGATAAAACAAGATCCTAAATATGACACTAGTGATAGAGCACCTCACAGAGTTTATAAACATAATGATTTTTCTGGTCACTGTGAGAGTTACTTTGGTACAGGAATGGAGTTTCCGGTGGATCTTAGTATAGAAAACTTATTAGCACCGTTTAATAGTACAGGTATTAAGTTATTAATGAGTCACGAATGGCCCTATTATTTTGATCAGATAATCGAACAATATCCACATGCTGATATACAATTAGTATACAGACCAAATGATGCGAGTTTAAAGTGGTGGCTAGAAGCAGGTGGGTTTAATATAACTTATCCTAACTATGAATGGTATGTTGATGTTGACGGCATGAAGAAAGAAATTAAACAACAGAATAAATTAATACTTGACTTTGCACAGAAACATATGTTACAATGGAATCAACACGTAGAGCATAGTGATATATTCGTGACAACATATATAAATGGTTTGAACAATTAAATGAACTTTAAAATATTAACTGAATTAGATAGAATTTTAAAAAGTAATCCTCGATTGCGTCTAGATACACATACATTTTGTCAGGTAATTAATGGCGTGTTCAACATAGAACTGTCGCAAATTGAAGATACAGAAATTTATGCATTATCAGAACAGATTGACAGAGAAGTATTATGTAATTATTTTAGTAAAGTTTGGCAACCTGAAACAAAGAAGTTTAAGTATAGTGGTCTTGCAATTATTGATGAAGTCAATAGTATGAGTCCAGAACATGTCATTGATATTGGATGTGGATATAATGAGTTTAAAGGAAAGATTAAAAACTTAGTTGGTATTGATCCATATAATGATAGAGCGGATATTAATATTCATACACTGGATTACAAGACAGATCAAAAATATGATGTTGCTATTTGTTTAGGTAGTATTAATTTCGGTAGTAGTGATAAGATATTGAAAGAACTTGAAAGTGTAGTAGAAATAGTTAGAACTGGTGGTTTCTTATATTTCAGAGTTAATCCAGGCATACAACATGATAAACCAGAGGCTAAATGGATTAACTTTTATGACTGGGATCCTATTTTTATATCTAATGCTGCAAAATATCTTAACTGTGATGTCTTAACATTGCGCCAAGACGATAACGATAGATTTTATTTCGTATTACGTAAAAAATAATTATATACGTATATAAAAGATAAATAAAAGTAATACGGATTCGTATTATTATCATGTATTGTAGAGTTACAACAGCATGTCTTAAATCTAATAAAAACAATTTTAAAGGATAAGACTATGGATGTAATCCTACAGTTCTTGGGGGAGCACGCCCAATATTTTCTCATACTAATGGCAGGTGTCGCTTACGGATTTTTCGTGGGCTTGATTCCTGTTGCCGGAGCAACAACCGGTCTAATTGCTATTTACTCATTCGTGACATATTTTCAAGATCCATATATGCTAGTTGTATTCACAACAGCAGTTGTTGTTACGAGTAGTATAGGTGATAGTTTCTGTGGAATCGTAATGAACATACCAGGTGCCGGTGGTGCCGCTGCAACTATGGTAGATGGATTTCCAATGTCACGTAGGGGCGAAGCAGCAAGGGCATTGAGTGCTGCAATTTCAACATCATGGCTTAATGGTCTTATATGGGGACTTGCAGTATTCTTATTCTTGCCATGGTATACAAAAATTGTACTATATTTTGGTACCGCAGAAATGTTTTCGTTCTTGATATTTGCTATGACATGTGTTATTTTTGTTTCTAGTAAGTACTGGTTCAGAGGTTTGATTGCACTTATACTTGGCATTCTTGTTGGACGTATTGGTATGGATCCCCAAACAGCCGCAGACAGATGGACATTTGATTGGGAGTATCTAGGAGCAGGAGTACAAATTATTCCTGTAATGGCTGGACTTTTGGCGTTCCCAGAACTATTAAGTGCATACAGAATGAAAGCACAAAAAATTACATTAACTAATCAAGTTATTAAAGGTCAGTTAATAGAAGGCATCAAAGATACTTGGAAATGGAAATGGGATGGATTGCGTGGCGGTCTTATCGGTGGATTTGTTGGACTTGTTCCAGGTATAGGTGGAAATATAGCAGACTGGTTTGCTTACAGCCAAACAGTTGCAGTTTCAAAAAAAGGCACAGAAGACGATGAAATACCAGTTGGCAAAGGACATGTTAGAGGCGTTATAGGTTGTGAAGGTGCGAATAATGCACAAAAAGCAACATCGTATGTTCCAACTGTATTGTTCGGAATACCAGGAGCACCGTTTGAAGTTATCGTAATGGGACTATTAATGTATGTTGGACTAGAATTAGGCACACCTAGTGTACTAGAAGACCAGCGTTTCTTTGATGTTTTATTAAGCAGTTACTTGTGGAGTCTTATGATTATATTACCTATTTCATATGCATTTATCAAATATGCGGTTTATATTACAAGTATTCCATTTAAATATTATTTTTGGCCTATTCTCGCTTCATTGATATGGAGTAGCACACAATATACAGGTTATATCGACGATTATATTATGTTGGCAATTTGTATGATGTTAGGATTAGGCATGAAGTATTTTAAATTTAGTCGGGTGAGTTTCTTGATTGGATTTATTTTAAGTTACAGATTAGAAACAACTTATGTTCAGTTTACATCATTTGGCTATGGATGGGAAGAATTATTATTCAGACCAATGCCTGCAGTGTTTATCTCATTGACAGTAGTTGCAGCAATTTGGGGCTTATTTTTCAACAAAGCAAAAATTGATTTTGTATAAAAAACGATCATCTAAAAATTATAGGAGAAAAAAAGATGAAAATTAAAAATATTATTGTTAGTGCAATTGCAGGAACAATGCTATTAGCATCAACTGTATCGGCGGATATTACAGTCGTTAACCCTCAAAAACCTGGCGGTGGTACCACTGTATGGACTGAGATCATTATGAAAGAACTAGAGAAACATTTGGGTGAGCGTATTACAATTCGAAATATTCCAGGCGCCCGAGATATTCCAGGTATCAATAAATTCCATAATGAACTAAGATTTGATGAAAATACAATTGTTGTGACACATGGTGGCAATGGTGTATCATTTCTACAAGAGAATGTGGACTACGATTATGCAGAGTATGACTCAATCGGTCTTATGAACTTGAACATTATTATGGGTAAAGTTAAAGGCGCAGATATGGATAAACCAGTGTTTGCTGGTACGTCAGGTGCTGTTCCAGAAGCATTTGCAATCGCAATGATGATTTGTGGACCAGATAAATCACTTGATGAATATATTGAATGTTTCGGTGAAAACGTAACTTGGGTACAAGGTATGTCAGGTGGCGAAAGACGTTTAGCATTTAAGCGTGGCGACTTAACAGGTTCACGTGAAAATCCGGCAACTTATCAAAAACATATTGCACCAGATGAAAATGCAGAACTATGGTTTCACCACGGTTTATTAGATCCTACAACAGGCAAGCATATTGACGACCCGAACTTTCCAGGTGCACAATTTGAAATTCAGTTTAAAGAACGTTATGGTGTTGAACCATCAGGTGAGTTCTATAATGCATACGTATTAGTTAAGTCATTTCGTGATGGTCTACAGAAAGCAATTTGGGTAAACAAAGGTAATCCAGAGTTGCGTGACCGTTTAGTTGTTGCTATGAATAAAATGACTAATGATCCAGAATCAATGGCTGCGATTGAAGCAAAGAATGGTAAGTATGAATGGTTCATCGGTGAGCGTGGCAATCAGATGCGTGATACGTTGATGACATTTATCACAGAAGATGCATTACGTACCCTAGTTCGTTTTAATAAAGAAGCACTGGGTCTGAATTCAGTATTGAAAGAAAACTTATTTCCTACAGAATAAAAATAAATAAACGTAGTGGAGGGATATTCCCTCCACTAATTTACAAGGAGAAAGTAATGCAAAGCAATTGGGAAAAAACATCGCCAAGAAACAATTATCATTATGATCCATTTAAGCATGATCCAGCATACGATGGCATGCGATATATCGGCAAATTTGAAGGTGATTGGCAAGAAGCATTAGAACGTACTATTGCAAAAAGTAATGACATTACTTGGAGAACACGTAATCCAATTGACAGTCCGAACGGTAGCGAAGATATTGAAGCAGAAGAATTAGACTTGATACAGACTGGTGCTCCTGCCGATTTGGTACTAACTAAGTTAGATTATCAGATAGAACCAATATTTCAATCAATGACTGATGCATTACATCTATTACCAGGTGATGATAGAGATGTACAACGCCGAGTCCATGTACAAATGCCGGGTCAAGTATGGAACTTACATGTAGACAAATTAGAAAAATGGAATAAAAAAGAGCCTACAACAGTTTATCGTTTTATGATTATGTTAGGTGATTGGGAACCTGGACACTTTTTACAATATGGTAATGTTGTTCATACAGGATATCGTGCCGGGGAGATTTACAGTTTTGATTGGTTTAACTCTCCTCATTGTACTGCAAATGCAGGACGCACCCCACGTTCTACATTATTAGTCACGGGTGTAGCAACCCCAGAAATGCATAGATTATTCAGTACATACGACTTAAAGATAGATGTATGAAGCAACTAGTCATAGCAGTAGGACCACAAGGCAGTGGTAATCATTTGTATGCAAAGATATTTGGTAGTAATAAAAACGTTTTTGCTTGGAAAACACTACAACATAAATATTGGGAAGGTCATGACATGGAACCCTTTGCAGATTGTTGGGAAAATGCAGAACTATTACTAGACTTTGATACCACAACACACGACTATTATTACACCAGTATGGGCGCACCATATATATTTGATGGCGAAACAAAGATACCAGATTTTAAAAACTTTCACCATTATGCGACACAGAAATTTGATACTGTAACTTATATGATTATTGGTAGAGACCGTAATATATTAGAACATCAACAAACTAGAGTTCGTGGTCACCACACTACTCCTAGATTTTTAGAACAATTAGATTTTTTCATGGATAAGAAACATATATTTGTAAGTCAAGAATTATTATATCTTTATGGTATAAAATATGTAAATAGTATTGAACAACAATTACACATACCAAAGAATATTAATATAGCAGAAATAGAAAAAATACTTGTTCAGGACAAGAATAAGAAGTATATGAATTATATAGAATACACTGAACTAGATGATTTAATAAAACTAGCAAGTAGTAAAAGAGGCGCGTTATAGATTGATTACTTATATTAAATATGGCAGTGCAATCATAATACTTGCCGCAATGCTATTTCACGTGCAAGGATGGACACCATGGAATAGTTTTCTACAGATGTTGGGTGCATCTGGTTGGATATATGTAGGCTGGAAACAAAATGAGAAAGCACTTATACTAAATTTTTTACCACAGTTTTTTATTATAATACCTGGATTAGTATGGATATATTACTTATAATATTTTTACATAATTCAACCTGGTCTCCTTGATATCTGAATTGCCCCAAACTGTGCTACAATCTTTGACTTTTGCAGTAATACTAAAAACACCTGTCATTTCTGATAATTCATCTTTTGTAGTAAAGAATGAAACACGATTACCGTCTGGTGTTATAGCATTAACATTCCATCCAGCCCAAGCAGTTGCCTGACGTTTAGAAATAATCTCAATGTCTATGGTAACTTTATCGCCTTCACTTCCAATGTATTCAGAACCAACTGAACGTTCTTCTAATTTCTTTTTATTAGCATCACGTTTTACATATTCTGGAATGTAAGCAACAACACCAATGTGATAGCGAACATTGAGATTATCATCATTCTCTGCTAGAAATTCATGTATACTGGTTTCAAAATCGTTCATATTATCACCGAGAACTTTGAACATAAAATCCATTTCGAGACCTTTAATCATGTCGTGTGCTTCTATCATGACATCCATAGTGATAAGAGAATTGTTCTCTGCCAAAATTTCCATGACATTGCGGTTCGCTTCTTTAACTTTTGCGAAGCGTTGAAACGTTTCATCAAGTTCGGGATCATAGATATCAACAAAGTCAGACTTGCCGCCACGTTTAACGTATTCGCCGTTAATCTTTTGTGCCATGATAGCAAGAGCAACTAACTGAACTTTTGATATAGACTGTTTTCCGTAAAGTTTTTCATTTACGAAATCGATATTACGTGTGGTATCTACGAAGTCGTGTGCATTCATAATGTTCATATCAGTTCATCTCGTTATGTTTTTGGTTCGAATTCAGACTAGTTTTTCTACTTGGTAACTACTTCATAACTACGAACTTGAGCCCATTCGCCACTATTACTAAGACTAGAGTGCAATGCCCGTGCATTATCATATGTTAAGCCACTGACGTGAAAACTATCTGCATTTTCACCAAAGTTTTTTGCTGTTACTGACCACATAATATTCTCCTTAACTGTATTTTTCTACGTGTACTACAAACCCAACTTGACGATTGGGATCGCTAACATCATGCCCGCTATCGTGTACGAATGGGCCACGAATGTGAGTGTCACGATCTGGCCGCCCAGTTTCTTTTGTATTGAAACCTTCAATATACGAAAGAGCCTCTTCTTTTGTTTCGAAGAAATAACTGTTTTTCTTATGCATGACTATTTCCTATCTAACTTATACATTCTTTATAAAGTGATTCGTCTATAATGTCAACCCTTTTCTCAAGATAAATAACTACGAATATAATAAAAAAGGATATATTAAATATGTTATATGCAAATGGATGTAGTTTTACATACGGCACTGGACTAGCAAATAAAGAAAATGCTTGGCCGTATGAATTAGCGGAACTATTAGGATTTGATAGAAAACAAACACAAACCGAGGCAGATAGAGGCGTTTCTAATTTCTATATTGTTCGTACAGCAATTAAAACAATAAGTGATATGCTTGCTAATGGTGAACGTCCGTTTGTTGCAATTGGATTAACAACTCCAAATAGAAAAGAACATTTTATTGAAGATAAAAACTTATTGATACACAATATACCTGCAATTGAATATCATGGTAATATAAGACTAGATGCTAGTACAAATGATGATTTGAAGAAACTGAATGCATTATATATGAAACATTTCTGGTCACCTGTATACGACTTTCACCAATATCTTATTAATGTTATTACACTGCAGAACTTTTTAAAAAATGCAGAACTAGAATATGTGCTATTTAATTCTTTAAATCTAACACCTAATCTTATTGATCCCACCAGATTTTCTGAAATATGTACTACATATGAGATGGAGAATGTTATGAAACAAATTGATATGCAGCATCTTTATGAGGAACAAACATTTTTTACTTACATGTATGATAAAGAACTATATTATAATATAGAGGGCGATGAAAAATTTCTACATCCTAATGAGATAGCACATAAAGATTGGGCTAACATTATATTCGATGATATTAAACGAACACGTGAAGGCAATGGATAATGTATATATATTGCATATCTGATGGAAAAGATTTATGTAAGTTTGGTTTCAGTAATAATCCAGAAAAAAGATTGAAGACATTACAAACAGGAAATCCTAACAAACTTCAACTAATTGATACTATCTTAGTAGAAGAAAAAGAAGTTAGAAATTTAGAAAAAACATTACATAAGGAATATGCACACAAAAGAGTTAAGGGAGAATGGTTTAACGCTACTCCGGAAGATGGCAAAGTTATGCTAGGATGGTTTGAAATACATTACGTTAATTGAGAATGATAATATGGGAATTAAGAATATTTTTGAAATATTAGATGCCTGGCATACTGAACGTAAGAAGCACGATGACAAAACGTTCAAACAGTGGCTCAAACATGTGGGCGGGTTATGGACATCTAAAGAAGAATGGAAAAAAATAGGCAGATGGGAAACTTGGCGACCAGCAGTTAAAGATACCGGAAAAGGTATAGGTAAAATGTTCATAGTAAAAGTTTTTACTGTAATAATATTAATAACACTGGTAAATATGGGAATATTTTAAAAATGAAAAAAATATGGCAAATAATAATATATCCGTATACACGATATAAAGATAAAAAGAAATTAAAAAAACGACTAGAAGAACTTCGTAAGCGTGATCCATTTATTTACAAATGATTATACTAGGAATATCAGGTGCGTTAAACCATGATGCTGCGGTCAGCGTCATTTGTGATGGTAAAATTCTTTTTGCCAGTCATAGTGAACGCTATTCTAAAATAAAAAATGACCCTAACTTGAATGCAGAAATAATTCAAGAAGCCTTATCATATGGTAAGCCTGATGTAATAGCGTGGTATGAGAAGCCACTTATTAAAAAATGGAGACAGTTGATTGCAGGACAATATTCACTTGCATTTGATTTAAAAGAATTGCCAGGTAATTATTTAAAAAACTTTGAACAATTAAAAGATATTCCTATAGTATATCAATCACACCATTATACACATGCTGCAAGTGGATATTTTACAAGTCCATTCAATGATGCGGCTATTCTCGTGATAGATAGCATAGGTGAATTGGAAACATTAAGCATATGGCGTGGCAAAAATGATAATCTTGTGCAATATTATTCACAAGCATATCCAGCCAGTGTCGGATTATTCTATAGTGCAATGACTGATAGACTAGGATTAAAACCGCAGGAAGATGAATATATTCTTATGGGTATGGCAGCGTATGGCGATATTAATAGAGAAGTTAATAATAAAACTATAATTCAACATATGTATGATGAATTTGGAATAGTATTAAATGATCATAGTAGTAAATTTTACCATGTGGTCAACCTAAAAAAGAATCTGCATCGTGGGTGTAAAGATTTTTTACCTGAATTAATAACTGAACAAGATCATTATGATATTGCTGCAGCGACACAAGAAATATACACACAAATGTTATCTGTAATTATAGATGATATTAAAAAGATGGCATTCAGTACTAACTTAGTATTGATGGGTGGGTGTGCTCTTAATTGTAGTGCGAATAGTTTAATAACCGAACGATTTAAAAATATTTGGATAATGCCAAATCCAGGTGATGCTGGTAGTTGTATCGGCGCTTCACAAAAATTCTTCGATGCAAGAATTAAATGGGAAACTCCTTATCTAGGACATAATATAGAAGGTAGTTATCCAGTAGAGAAAGCATTAGATGCATTACTTAATGGTGACATTATTGGCATTGCAAATGGTCGTGCAGAGTTTGGTCCACGTGCATTAGGTAATCGTACTCTAACTGCTGATCCACGCGGAGATACAATTAAGGACAGAATGAATGAAATCAAACGTAGGCAAAAGTTTAGACCATTCGCACCTATGATACTAGAAGAAGATGTACACGATTACTTCATTATGCCAGAAAACATTAATAGTTCACCTTATATGCAATTTGTTGCTAAGTGTAAGTATCCGCTTGATTTCCCTGCAATCATACACGCAGACGGGACCTCACGGGTACAGACCGTTAACAATGAACAGCATCCAGGGTTATATACATTGTTGTCTAAGTTTAAAGAAAAGACTGGTTGTTCTATGCTTGTGAATACATCATTAAATATTAAAGGTCAACCAATTGTCAATGATTTAAATGATGTATATGAGTTTGAGAGATGCCACGACATTAAAGTCTTGACATCGGATGATTAATATGATAATATTATTATAACTGAATAAGGATATAGATGCCATACGATTGTTTTTTCATGACCCAGGATCTGTCAATTAATGATATTGACAGATTTAAAATGGTGAGGAATCAAATGCCTCATGTCAAATTGATAAGATTGAGCGAGCCATATGATTTAGAGTATGTATATTCTAAGATTTCTATGTTGACGAATACAGAATATTATTGGATCATTGATCCTGATATTGTAATAGATCCTGCCTTTGACTGGAATTTTAAACCTGATAAGTGGGATAATCAGATACCTCATTTATGGAATAATGATATGAGATTGTGGAGAAATGATACGTTAGATGGTATTAAATTACTACATAGGACATACAATACTTCTGACATCGAGTCTGCCTTATATAGACTAAAAGGCAAATATAAAGAACATAATGAATATATATTTACATATGACATGGAAGATTTGTTATATGATATTGTTTATATTAGTTATAAAGAAATTTTTGCAGATGATAATTATAATAACCTTCTGAAGAGATTTCCACATGCCAAGCGAATTGATGGTGTTAAAGGAATATTTGAAGCACATAAAAAGGCGGCTGAATTAGCGGAAACAAGTATGTTTTATGTGGTAGATGCTGATGCTATAATAACTCCAGAGTTTAAATTTGATTATTTTGCACCAAGATGGGATGAAGAAACTGTACATGTTTGGCATTCACGTAATCCTATTAATGACTTGGAATATGGTTATGGAGGTGTCAAATTACTTCCTACAAATTTATTGAGAAATGCCACAAAATGGAATATAGATTTCACAACTAGCATTTCAGATAGTTTCAAATTGATGCCAGAAGTTTCAAATATTACAATGTTTAATACTGATGCTTTTAATACATGGAAGAGTGCGTTCAGAGAATGTACAAAATTGAGTAGTAAGATTATTAAAGAACAGATAGACAGTGATACAGAGAAACGTCTGAATGTTTGGTGTGATTCAACCATTAGCAACTCTAAACAATATGGTGAATATGCACATGATGGTGCAATAGCGGGCAGAGAATACGGATTAAATAATAAAGATAATCAAGAAAATTTAAATATGATAAATGATTTTACATGGTTAAAAGAAAGGTTTAATGAATACTATGAGTGATATTTCAGTAACAAAACGTTCTAGGCGAAAAGAAAAAACTATTGAAAGTAATGAAGACTTGTATAATCAAATTGCAACAGGATCCAATTCATCTTTATTAATTGAAGATGAAAATGAAGAAGTAGATGATTCATCATTTTTTTCAGTAGTAGAAGAAATTGCACATGATTTTGAACTTCCTAAATTAGAAACATATAATTATACTCTTATGCATAATACATTTGGCAATGAAAACATTCCACAGCAGTTAGGAAATTATATATCTACTATGAATTTTATGTCTTATTATTCAAACATGGATACTGGTAATGGTGATTCTAAAATCTTAGATCGATTGAAAGACGTTCTATATAATTTTCCAAACTTTGATATCGGTGAATTCTCAACTGCCGAAAATGGAAAAATTATTTCCTGGATAACTTCATCAATGATTAATTCTTATAATAATAAATATCTTGGTACTATATATATTTTAGGAGGTGAAATTGGATTACTAGCAGCATCAATATTAGACACTAAATTGAAATTTGAAAATATTAGATCATTTGATATAAATGGTACAGGTCAGTTTATCGCAGACTATATGATGCAAGACGAATTATTAAATAATTGGAAATTTAAGGCAACCACCCAGGATATTTATAATTTAAACTATGAAACTAATGCGTTTTCAGCAGTATTACCTGATGGTAATACTAGTGATCCATTTAATGAAGTTCCAGGATTAATAATTAATCATAATATAAGTTACTTGGAAGATTATGAATCATGGTGGGGTATGATTCCTACTACTCGGCACGTGGTACTGTTAGGAAGAGATGGAGATGTTCCTAGACCATTTAAAAGTTCTGTAGCATTCAGCCGCAAATTTGTATTAACTGAAGAGATATACAGTGGTGTATTACGAATTAATAATGTAAATTATTTTATGAAAATTGGTATTAAGTAAATGCTTCCTACATTTGAATTATTAGACAGATTTGAATTATTGTATCCTACAAACACCAAGTTAGCAGACTTGCGTAGAGCGTACATTGATCAAGATATCAGCAGTATTTTTAGACTGATGCCTAATAATGTCTTGGGAGATATTGAAGAATTACGTAAAGCAGTATTAGAACAAAATTTGCACAGTCTATTTCGTTTAGTCAATGATGAGGATTTGCGCAGACTAGTCTTAGAGGATAATACTTGGAAGTTATGGCCTATACTAGAACGCTATGTAGACACACAATTTGTTGCAGCATTTAAAAACTTTTTTGTTAACGAAACTAAAATATGGAATGATTGTTTTAGTAGAGGACAATTGAAAAGCAAACTTTGGATTGTAAAAGAATTAAAGAAATTAAATTTAGATTTAGGTACAGTATTCTTGTGCGCAGGCTGGTATGCGACACTTGCAACAATGTTGTTTGAAAGTAACATTAAAGTAGATAAAGTTAGATCTTTTGACATTGATCCAAGTTGTGTAAATATTGCCGAAGTGTTTAACAAGTCGTGGTTTGTTAATCAATGGCAATTTAAAAGCATTACACAAGATATAATGGATATTGACTATAACACGCATACGTGGCAGTACTGGAGTAACGCTAACAACAGAATGAGTTATCCAGTTACTGATAGTCCTGATACTATTATTAATACCAGTTGTGAACATATTGCCAGCTTTGACGAATGGTATGCAAAGGTTCCTAATGGTAAATTAGTAATATTACAAAGCAATAATTATTTTGAAGTTGAAGAGCACGTAAATTGTGTCAATAGTATTGAAGAATTTAAAACACAATCTCCTATGCAAAATATATTATATAGTGGCGAATTAGAACTTGATAAATATACGAGATTTATGCTAATTGGATATAAGTAGATGTTATTTAAAAACAGTCAAGATGACTATAAAATGAGTATAGATTCTAGTATTACTAGAATAGGACTAAAAATATCAGGTGGTGCCGACAGTG